>ERZ779892.2288-NODE-2288-length-15225-cov-4.993606_pt1 | contig 15225 bp, 18 predicted proteins | sample MGYA00511552_ERZ779892 | MGnify/ENA primary metagenome ERZ779892 (study PRJEB29588, sample SAMEA2154561) | human gut metagenome | biome: human gut; feature: human-associated habitat; material: faeces | place: Denmark | collected 2008/2010 ... | reverse complement strand
TTCCTGCCAGCAGAAATTTATCTGCTGGCAGTTTTTATGCAATGTCCTGTTCGTATATTGGAATCCTCTGTCACTGTGAAACAGTGGATGCGAACCAGAATTTCTAAGTAAAGCATTGTCTACCGTATCAAACACCAAAATGTGCTAATATGACAAAATTGAAGATAAGGATAAAGAAAAGGTAGTATTTGTAGTTGATGGAGGGGTTGTGTGTAGAATAATTTACCATTGACGAATCAGAATGACAAGAGTATAATACATTATGACAATTAAAATTGTCAAATAGACAAGCAAAATTGTCGAACGGAGGTGCTATATGATACTGCGAAATCGTTTAAAGGAACGCAGGGCTGCATTGAATGTTAATCAGCAGGAAATGGGACGCTTATGCGGTGTATCAAGGCAGACAATCAGTTTGATTGAACGTGGCGATTATTCGCCGTCCGTTACCCTTGCCTTAACGATTGCAAAAGTGTGCGGCGTTGCGGTGGAAGAAGTTTTTTATTTACAGGAGGAAGAAGATAATGGATAAAAATGAAATTAAGGGGGCAAATCGGAAAGCTCTGCCCCAATTTATGCTCATTATGGTAATATGTTTCATTATCGGCGGAACAATAGGCTTTTGCTCAGCAAAATATGGGCTGAACACGCTGGCGGGCGGAATGAAAACCGCAGGAATGTTTTTTGGGACATATATCGCTCCGTGGCTGATGTTAGCGGCAGCGGTAATTGTGCCGGTGGTCTGTGTTCCTATTTATCAAAGTGCAACAAAACTACTCGCCTCTTGGGACGGCGAAAATGAGGAAATGTCCGATACGATTGACGAAAAACTATCCACCGTGATTTGGGTAGCAAGCACAGCCCTTATCCTCTCTTACTTCCTTATTGCGGCATCTTATGCCAATGGATTTTAAACTTTTAAAACTGAAACCAGTGGTGCTCTGTTTCTTGCGGGCATTATCGGTTTCTTGACCATTATGATCGAAGCGGTCATATTCCAGCAGAAATGCGTTGATACTACCAAAAAGATGAATCCCGAAAAAACGGCGTCCGTCTATGATATGAAGTTTCAAAAGAAATGGATGGAGAGCTGTGATGAAACCGAAAAAATTATGATTGGCAAGTGTGCGTTTAAAGCTTACGCCGCCACAAACACAGTTTGTTCGATTTTGTCCATTGTACTTGCCGTTTGTGCCCTTGTTTTTGGCATAGGATTCTTACCTTCTCTTGTAGTGTGCCTGATTTGGATTGTAAATCAGTCTGTATATTGCAAGGAAGCGTTAAAGTATTCAAAGGCAGGAACTAAGATATGATGATATTAAGCAGGATATGCTTAATATTGTTTTGATTGGATTGGCAAAGAAGTTACCTCGTCAGGATGAAAAGCATGAATTACATCGTCTGTTGAGGGCATTGTTTTCAAAGAGTCTTACACAAAGCGGGAAGCTAAATATAATTGAGAAAGAGTACGATATTCCATTAGAAGAAGATTTAAGAAAGAATTTTTCGAGAATCCGAAGACAGACCGGTTACGGAAGTTTTTACAAACTTTTACTTACGGGAGTGGAGAGGATAAAAATCGGACATACTAACAAAAAATATGGAGGTATGTCATGAAACCCAAAAATTACACGGATAAATCAGCGATGCTTGTAGGAACGGATGCAGATCCGGTTACCGCAGGACCAAAACATTTTGCGGAGAACACACCGGAACAGGAAAAAGAAAATGCCGCAATCCGGCAGAGCAGTATGTACAACGACAAAAACCGCGCACGCATAGATAACAATCAGTTTTTTGAAACAAGAAGTAATCCTTTGAGCAGCAAGGGGAATTGAGGATTTGCTTGACAAAGGTTCTGTCCGAACATCATAATGAATGATAGAGATATCATGTAAAACAGGACGGAGCATAGTATGAATCAGATTTGCAGGGACATTTTCCGGGCGATTCATGAGGGAAAGTGGCTGAAAATCGAATATCGGAACAAAGCGGATCAGATTACAAAATACTGGATTGGAATCCGTGATCTTGATCCGGCAAAACGTACCCTCAAAGTAGATGGTCTGCACCTCGGAATGTATACACTGGGGGAATATGACAAAATTTTTGTGGATTCCATTCTGTCCACGGAAGTCCTTGAAGGAACGTACTGTCCGGAAAACAGGCAGCTGATCGAAGATATCGAGATGCATCCGGAGCGTTATAAAACTATTTTTTCCAGCGCTGCAAATCTGAAAATACTAAATTATCTGGAACTATGTAACCGCATGGATACGACACCTTACATCACCGATTATGATCTGATCCATTATATCGATGGGGATCGTGTGAAAAACGGACGGTATGCACTTAACGATCAGCAGTTTCAGGAGGTCGTGTCAAATTTCCAGTATTCCCTGTCTCACGAAAAGAAAAAGAGCACCAATTTAAGAATTAAGAAACTGGCACTCAATGTATTGAGTATTCACACGGCGAAGGGGCTGTATGTTCTGGCATACCGGAACCTGAACCTTGATGTGAAAAACAGAGTGTTTCAGCCGGATGAAGATATCACAGTCTGCACACAGTTTGGCATTGACGGACAGACGGAAAATGCGCGTAAATTTCTGGATGCGGACGAGTACGAACTGCTGGAAGATTTTGAAAACAATCTGGAAAAAATCAAAGATGCGATTACCGGTCATGGCGGGCAAAAGCCGGTCGTAGATGATATGCCGTATGTGCTGGGGCTTGGGATGGATGTAGTGCTGAATCTGCATGACGAGTACAAAGCCATACTTGATATGTTTGAAAAGCAGCAGGTTACTTATCCAGTCAAAGCCTTCTTCGGGGAATTGTTAGAACGGCCGCGCCGCACCAAGGCGTATCCGATTGCACTGATCAATCAGAACATCAATCTGGATCAGCTGCTGGCGATCAACAACGCCATGAAATATCCGCTTGCCTACATACAGGGGCCACCGGGCACGGGAAAAACAAATACGATCATCAACACGATAATAACGGCGTTTTTTAACAATACGACCGTTTTATTTGCGTCCTACAATAACGTTCCAATCGACAATGTATTTGAGAAACTGACGCATCTTGAGTACCATGGACAGACCATTCCGTTTCCGGTACTGCGGCTTGGAAATATAGACAAAGTTAAAGCTGCAATCAGCTACATCAACCGCCTGCGCAATCAGGTGCAGACCGTAAAAATATTTACGTCCACGCTCGATAAGCGCAAGGATGACCGGGTTGACCGTGCAAAACGTCTTTCTGCGAGACTGAAAGAGTATGAGGAAATTCTGGATTTAAAGGAGCGGAAAGAGACACTTTCGCATCTGATGGAATACCAGGAACATATTAAAAATGCCATGAATCTGCTCCCGTTTCAGATGGATCTGCAGGGATACCAGATGCAGAAGCTCGATCAGAGAATCCATCAGATTGGCGAAATTTCTGATTCGGATGCCCTGCAGCTTCTCGACCGCAACGAAGAAGAATTTTATCAGTATTTATTTTATACGTCTGCGCGTTATATCAAGACACTCGAAGAACCCAAATATCAGGAACTGCGGGAGATTTTAGATTCCGGAGAAAATCCAGAGACACAGGCGCGGGCATTCAACAAATACATGCAGAAATCCGAAAATGTAAAAAAGCTGCAGCGTGTTTTTCCAATCATTATCACTACCTGCATATCGGCACATAAGATTGGGGAACCAGAGCCGCTGTTTGACATGACCATTATGGACGAGGCCAGCCAGTGCAATGTTGCGATCTCTCTTGTCCCGATTATCCGTGGAGAGAAACTGATGCTTGTGGGAGATCCGCAGCAGCTGAATCCGGTTATTCTGCTCGGAGAACTGATCAACCGCAAGCTGCGACGGCGGTATCATGTGGCAGAGGAATATGATTACAGAAAGAATTCGATTTACAAAACGTATCTGGCATGTGATGCGGTGAGTGATGAAGTGCTTTTGCGCAGCCATTACCGCTGCAACAGAGAAATTATTGGATTTAACAATAAAAAATATTACAATTCCAAACTGCAGATCTGTTCAAAAAGCAAAGAGCCGGAGCCACTTGTCTATGTAGATGTAAAAAGTGACCGTGCCGAGATCAAAAATACATCTCCGGCGGAAGCAGACGAGGTCATTGCATACGCGAAGCAGAACACGGACAAAAGTATCGCGGTGATCACACCGTTTGTAAACCAGCGGGCACTGATCGAGCAGGCGATCAAAGAAAACCACCTCGAAAATTTAGTCTGTGGAACGGTGCATGCTTTTCAGGGAGATGAAAAGGATGTGGTGCTTTTTTCCACGGCACTGTCCGACCGCACCAATGCCGGTACCTATCAGTGGCTGAAAAACAATAAGGAACTGATCAATGTTGCAACCTCACGGGCGAAAGACAAACTTGTTCTGCTCGCAGACAGCAAAGAACTGGAGCGACTGCATGCAGGACAGGCGGACGATGATCTTTACGAACTTGCGCAGTACATCAAAACCAACGGGAAGTCAGAGATCACGGAAAAACATATCAGTTCCCGTGCACTTGGCATCCAGCCGTTTTCTACCGCTACCGAAAATGCATTTCTCGAAAACCTGACGCATGCGCTCGAAAATATCTGGCTTTCCCAGAGTAAGTATGTGATCCACAAAGAAGTTGCCATATCGCAGGTGTTTCAGGACAACATGACATATGATGATCTGTTTTATATGGGGCGCTTTGATTTTGTTGTGTACGAAAAACAGGGAAAAAAGGAACTGCCGGTTCTGGCAATCGAACTTGACGGGAAAGAGCATTTTGAAGATGCGGTGGTGCAGGAGCGTGACCGGAAGAAAAATGCCATCTGTCAGGCACACAATATGGAGATTATACGGGTGGAAAATTCTTATGCCAGAAGGTATAATCATATTAAGGGAATTCTGATGGATTATTTTTCGAGGGTGCATTAAAAGAAAAATGCATTTTTTGTTATGAAAATATAGCAAATCCCAAAAATCAGTGCTAAAATATACACAATTCATCCGTGCAGAAATGCGGCCTTCGGGCTTTCACATGACACTTTTTTCGATAGCGTAGGCTTAGCGGTGTTATCATGTTGAAGCGGATGAATTTTTATGTTTACAGAAAAGGGAAACGTGTCAGTAAGGAGAAACTGGTGAAAAAACAAAAAGGAATGATCATTACTGCGGCCGTGTTACTTGCAGCCGCCGCAGTCGTAACCGGAAGCCGTCTGATCCGGCATCCGGAAAAATCAAGCACAAAAAAGTCTGAGGTTGCGGATCAGGAGAACAGTGAAAAAGAACAGGATCACAGGACTTCAGGGACAGAACTGAGTGAGAAAAAACAAAACATGAACGAACCGGATCATACGCAGAAAGAACAAAGTGTTGAAAATGCGGACCGTACCGGGAAAAGTATCACAGAGGAAGCGTTCTACATTTCCAAAATCCCGGACGACATTTTTGAGAAGATGCAGGGAAAATCATACAAGGCAGATTGTACCGTACCGCGGGAAGATCTCCGCTATCTTCATGTGCTCCACATGGGGTTTGACGGTCAGACAAAAGAGGGAGAACTTGTGGTAAATAAAGCCATTGCAGAGGATGTCCTTGCCATTTTCAGGCAGTTGTATGAGGCAGAATATCCCATTGAAAAAGTCCGGCTGGTGGATGAATACGATGCGGATGATGAGGCATCCATGAGCGATAACAATTCCTCTGCGTTTAATTTCCGTTTCATTTCCCACACGACAACAATCTCAAAACACGGTCTGGGCATGGCAGTTGACATCAATACACTTTATAACCCCTATGTAAAAACCGTCAACGGAAAGCTGTCGATTGAGCCTGCAAACGCAGAAGCGTATGTTGACCGGAGTGGGGATTTTCCGCACAAGATCGATCACGATGATCTGTGTTACAAGCTTTTTACCCGATATGGATTTACCTGGGGTGGGGACTGGACACATTCGAAGGATTACCAGCATTTTGAAAAAGACTGATGAAAAGTTGTGGGGACATATAGAGAAAAAGATGTAATGTATGGTCCATAAGAACAAACGTGGAGGTCAATCAGAAAAGCAGATGATGGAAAATTTTTCTCTTGACATATTTTGTCAGGAGTCTATAATAGGCAACATAAAGAAAATATTGTTCACCGAAATTCGTTGACGAGAACAGCATCGTATCTTATCGTTATTTTCAGAGAGCCTGTGGGTGGTGCGAACAGGTAGTAGCCGGATATGGATGATCCTCTCTAAGAAGCGGGCTGAAAGCAGACAACTGTGAGTAAACTTCGCCGGTTTCCTCCGTTATGGGATAGCATATGTTGGTATGTGAAGTGTCACAGAGTTTTTCTGTGGAATCAGGGTGGTAACGCGGATTTTATTCGTCCCTTTCCAGAGTAGTATCTGGGAAGGGGCTTTTTTAATGTCTGAATTCGTTTTTCTGTGAACAGACCAAGGAGGAAAAGTTTATGAAAGCACTACAAAAACTCAGCAAATGGTTATCGGACTACACATCAATTGTGGTAATTGCAATTGCGGTAGTAACATTTATCGTTCCGGGGATGATGGGATGGGTAAACCATCAGTTATTTACCGATCCGGTTTCCAATAAGTTTACAAGTCAGTCGATCATCATCGGTATTATTATGTTCAGTATGGGTCTGACACTGACAACGCAGGATTTTAAGATTCTGGCACAGAGACCATTCGATATCTGTGTTGGTGCACTGGCACAGTATCTGATTATGCCGTTTCTGGCATTCGCACTGACGAAAGTGCTGCATCTTCCTGCCGGCATTGCACTGGGACTCATTCTGGTAGGTTGTTGTCCGGGTGGCGTGTCATCCAATATCATGTCGTATCTCTGTGGTGGAGATGTGGCATTTTCCGTGGGAATGACAACCGTATCCACGATTCTTTCCCCGATCATGACACCACTTATGGTTTCTCTTCTGGCAAGCGGAACCAATATTTCCATCAAGGCACTGCCAATGCTTGTTTCTATTGTGGAAACGGTTATTCTTCCGGTAGCACTGGGCTTCCTTTTAAACTATCTGCTGGGGAAAAAGAAAATGTTCAGTGAGTTACAGAAAATTATGCCGGGTGTGGCAGTACTGGGGCTGGCGTGTGTTGTCGGTGGTGTGGTATCTTCCCAGGGCGCGAAGTTCTTCCAGTCCGGAGCTGTAATCTTTGTAGCTGTTTTTCTTCACAATGGACTTGGTTATCTGCTTGGTTATGGAGCAGGAAAACTTGTTGGCATGAATACCGCCAAAAAGAGAACCATTGCCATCGAAGTTGGCATGCAGAATGCGGGACTGGCAACAAACCTTGCCACAACGACCGCACAGTTTTCCGCAACACCGGAGTCTGCGATCATCTGCGCAGTTTCCTGCACCTGGCATTCTATTTCCGGAACACTGCTTGCCGGCATGTTTGCAGCTTATGATAAACACAAACAGAAAAATGCATAAGTTTTTCTATTGACATAGACATGGGAATGATGTAACATAACGGTGTTATCCAACATAACAACGTTATGTTACATTTTTATTTACAGGGAGCGTACCATGGCAGGAAAAAAAATACATGACAGCGAGACGAAGATACACCTGATCCAATGTGCCAAAAAAGAATTTATGGAAAAAGGGTTTGTGGGGGCGTCTCTCCGCGGAATCTGCCAGAAGGCGGGTGTGACCACAGGGGCACTGTATTTTTTCTTTCAGGACAAGGACGATCTGTTCTGTGAGGTGGTAGGAAATTTTATGGATCGGCTCAATGAAATTCTGCGGGAGCATTTTTCTTTTGAAGTCAGGGAGATGGAGAGCGGCAAAGCAAAAGAGCATGATGACAGCAGCGATTTTGAAGCAGTCGCACAGGTTGTCCATGAACTGTACACCTACCGGGATGAAGTGCTTTTAGTGCTGACAAAAGCGCAGGGATCAAGCATGGAACATATGCCGGACCGGCTGGTCGATCAGATGGATGAGCACAATGCATTTATCTGTGAAGCGATGTGCAAAGCTTACCATGTGCCGATGGTGGAACAAAGCGTTGTACACTGGATGTCCCATTCACAGATCGATATGTTTATATTTATGGTAACGCACATTGATGACGAGGAAGAAGCACTGCGGTTTGCGGAAAAAGGTGTAAAATATCTGTTGGCAGGCTGGTACGGACTCGTCAGACCGTAGGCTGTCCGCATGTTTTGACGGAAGGTCGGGAAAAGAAGCACAGATCGTCCGCGTTTGGACAAAAGGTTTAGAAAAGAAGCACAGGTCTTTCGCTTTTTGCGGGAGACCTAAAAAAAGAACCAGAGGTTAGATAAAACTAATATTAGTATGAAAAGTAAAACCAAAAAGAAAGGGAGTTTCTATGTCAGAAGAAGAAAAGAAGTTTTTGGAAATTGTAGATTTAAAGAAAGGATTCGGAAGCGGACAGACACGTCAGGAAGTCCTGCGCGGCATGAATTTTTCCGTTGCAAAAGGGGAGTTCTGTGTGTTGTTAGGACCATCCGGTTCCGGAAAATCCACACTGCTCAATATCATCGGAGGCATTGATAACGCCGATTCCGGTTACATCAATATCAACGGCGATAAGTTAGAGGATATGAGTGAGAAAAAGCTGACACAGTACCGCAGAAAACATCTCGGCTATGTATTCCAGATGTACAATCTGATTGGAAATCTAAACGTGAAGGAAAACATCGAAGTGGGAGCGTATCTGTCAGACAATGCGCTTGATATTGATGATCTGTTACATACGCTTGGACTTTACGAGCACCGCTACAAACTGCCGAACCAGTTGTCCGGAGGCCAGCAGCAGCGTGTTTCCATCGGCCGTGCGATTGTAAAAAATCCGGATATTCTGCTCTGCGATGAGCCAACGGGAGCACTTGACTACAATACCTCCAAGGAGATCTTAAAGCTGATTGAGGAGGTCAACAAAAAATACGGAAATACCATCATTATGGTTACACATAACGAGGCGATCAAAAATATGGCAGACCATGTGATCAAGCTCCGTGACGGTGCGGTGCGCCACAACGACATCAATACAAACAAGGTATCCGCGGAAGATCTGGAATGGTAAGGGGGCTGCTATGAAAAAAATCAAAAATCCCATGATCAGGAGAATACCGAAAGAACTGATCGGGGACTGGAAAAAATATCTGGTTGTATTCCTGTTTCTTGTGCTCACGATCGGCTTTGTGTCCGGTATGTATGTGGCAAACGAGAGTATGATTACTTCGGCAAACGAAGGCGTGACAAAATACAAACAGGAAGACGGTCATTTTGAGCTAAAAAAACAGGCAGATGCTACCTTGCTTTCGGCAATTGAGACCGGTGAAAAAGCGGATTTTAAGGCAACAAAGACAACATTGTATGAAAACTTTTTCCGAAATGAGGAAGAAGATTATAATAACGATGGGAAAAAGGATGGAACGATCCGCGTATTTGCAAAGACAAAGGATATCAACCTGGCATGTATGCTGCAGGGAAGTTTTCCACAGAAGGCGGATGAAATTGCCATTGACCGTATGCACGCCGACAATGTAGGAATAAAGGTGGGAGATACCGTCACAGTTTCCGGAGAGACTTATAAAGTTGTGGGACTGCTTGCGTATGCCAATTACTCCACCTTACATGAAAAGACCACAGATCTGATGTTTGATGCACTGAAATTTGATGTGGCAATGGTGACACAGGACGGTTTCGACCGGCTGCACAAGAGTATTCACTATACTTATGCATGGAAATATGAAACGGAGCCTGCGGATGAGGCCGGGGAAAAAACACGCTCTGATAATTTTATGCGTGCATTGCTCACACAGGTGGTTGTTGCGGACAATGAGCTCGAAGATTACACACCGAAATATGGAAATCCGGCGATCAATTTTGCAACCGATGATATGGGATCGGACAAAGCCATGGGAGGTGTGCTGCTGGATATCCTTGTGGTAATCATCGCATTTATCTTTGCCGTGACGATCAGCAATACGATTGCAAAAGAGTCCTCCGCGATCGGAACGCTGCGCGCGTCCGGTTACACGAAGGGAGAGCTGGTGCGGCACTATCTGTCCATGCCGGTTATTGTAACACTGCTGGCTGCGATTGTCGGAAATATACTCGGCTATACGGTGTTTAAAAATATTGTTGTGTCGATGTATTACAACAGTTACAGTCTGCCAACGTATTACACGATCTGGAATCCGGATGCATTCTTTAAGACTACGGTGGTTCCGGTGATCCTGATGCTGGTTGTCAACCTGATTGTGATCGTGCGCATGATGCAGCATACACCACTGCAGTTTTTACGTCATGATTTAAAAAAGGCAAAGAACAAAAAAGCCATGCGTCTGCCGAGATGGAGCTTTTTAAGCCGTTTCCGTCTGCGTATCATGTTCCAGAATGTTGCAAACTATCTGATCTTGTTTGTCGGTATTTTCTTTATCATGATCATGCTTGCGATGGCGGTCGGTATGCCGGATACGCTCGATTATTACAAGAGCAATACGGATGGCATGATGTTTGCAAAATACCAGTATGTGCTCAAATCCTATGAGGATGACGATAATAAATTGATTACGACAGAAAATAAAGATGCGGAGAAGTTTGACATGACCTCACTCGTAAAAAAGAGTGATGCGCTCGATGAGGAGATCTCGGTATATGGAATCGCGGACAACAGCAACTATGTAAAGATCAAAAAGTTAAGTTCTCTCAAGAAAAATGAAGTTTATATTTCAACTTCGTTTGCTGACAAGTATGGACTTACCGTTGGCGATACCGTATCGCTGGATGAAAAGTATGAAAACAAATCTTACAAGTTTAAAGTTGCGGGATTTTATGACAAGTCCCAAAGTCTTGCGCTCTTTATGTCGATTGACAATTACGGAAAAGTATTTGAACTGAAGGAAAATGAATTCAGCGGATTCTTATCCGACAGTAAAATTACCGATATTGATGAGGATAACATTGCAACAACCATTACAATCCATGATATTACAAAAATGGCAGATCAGCTGGATCATTCCATGGGTTCTTACATGACATATTTCCAGGTACTGTGTATCCTTTTGGCAGTTGTTATGATTTATCTTCTGACAAAGCTGATCATTGAAAAGAATGAGAATGCAATTTCCATGACAAAAATCCTTGGATACGAAAACAAAGAGATCGCGAGTCTGTATCTGCTTTCGACGAGTATTGTGGTTGTAATCGCGGATCTCATCAGTGTGATTCTTGGAACACTTGTTATGGCCGCGGCATGGCGGATGATGCTCTTTTCCTACAGCGGCTGGTTCGCTTTTCGCGTAACACCGATTGGTTATGCAAAAATGTTTGGATTTGTGCTGATCGGATATCTGATTGTTATGGTATTTGATTTCCAGAGAATCAAGAAGATTCCGATGGATCAGGCTTTGAAAAATGTAGAGTAAACAAAGAAAATAAAAAGAACTGGTACTTTGGAGAGGTACATAAAACGCCCCGGTAGTTGTAGCTGCCGGGGCGTTAATTTATGTAATGTGGGATTACGCCTGCTCACCAAGAGAGGTATTACGCAGTACCGCAAGAATGATGATAGCATATACCCCGCCGATCAGAGCGGTAATTAACTGTGTGACAGAAAATTGAAGCTGCAGGACATGTAACATTGGCTGCATTTTTGCCGGGAGCATATTCGGCAGAATGATAAGAGAAATCAAAATTCCCATAAACAGAGCCTTTAATACAGCGCCAATTACAATGGATACGGGCAAACCGGCTTTTTTACCGAATTTACTGCGGAGCAGGGCAACTGCCACAACAAGAATGATATTTCCAATCATAATACATGGGAACATTGCAGGAATGGCTGCCATAATCGGGCTTCCGGTGATGAAAAAGGAAGTGATTGGAGTGATCACGCTTAAAATGATGCCACAGGCCAGACCAGCGTATACCGTGGTTAAAATCAGAGCGGCATTGATGATCGGGCCTGTGATGTATACATTCAGGTTTTTGAAAAACTGGCTTACAATGCAGATTGCGAGTAAAATTGCTGTAACAGTGATTTGTCTTGTTTTTAATTTCATAAATTTATCCTCCTAAAATTCGTATCATGGTAATGATACTCTTAAAGGCACCGAAATGCAATGACACGGGGATTTTATCTTGTGTTACCATAAAAAATGAGGTAGAGTAAAGACAGTGAAAAGATATTTTGCTCCTACAGGGGGATAAAAACTGTCGAATGTTTAGAAAGAGGAGTGTATATGAAAAAGGGGATAGTATTTCTAATTGTATTTTTGATGGTCATCAGTTTCCCGATATGCGGATATGCGAAGGGGAAGGAGAAAATTTATCTGGACTCTTCCTGGAAATATGCGGATCATGCCAGAATTATATCGGGCTATGCTGTTATGTACAAGGCGAAAAAGAACCGGAAGGACATTGTGATTGCAGTCAATGCGGGACATGGGACGAAAGGCGGTTCATCGGTCAAAACGCTGTGTCATCCGGATGGCTCTGCAAAGGTGACCGGAGGAACGACAGCGGCAGGCTCTGTGAAAGCAGTGGCGGTTTCAGATGGAATGGCATTTCGGGACGGAACGGCAGAACGTGATGTGACGCTTCGTATGGCACGGATTCTGAAAAAGAAACTGCTGGCAGAGGGGTATGATGTGCTCATGGTCCGGGATGGAAAGGATGCACAGCTGGATAACGTGGCGCGTACCGTCATATGTAACAATGTAGCGGATTGTCATATTGCGCTGCATTGGGACAGCGATGGACTTTCTTACGACAAAGGATGCTTTTATGCTTCTGTTCCCGAAAAACTCAAAAAAATGCGTCCGGTTGCATCTTACTGGGAAGAACATGACGCATTGGGGAAATCACTGATCAAAGGGCTGCGTTCCCAAAAGATTAAAATAAACGGAACCGGTGCTACGGAGATTGATCTGACGCAGACTTCGTACAGTACAATTCCTTCCGTTGATATTGAACTGGGCAACCAGTGTTCGGATCATAGTGACAGGAAATTGCAAAAACTTGCGGACGGACTGGTACAGGGGATCAACAAATATGTAAAACATCATATTCATGTAGCACCGTTAAGCAGCCTGTGAGATTAAAAATGGAGGTGACATATGGAAACATGGTATTATGAAGTTGTCAGTATTGACGGCGATTATGCAAATTTAAAGAGGACAGATATCGAAAGTGATGATCTGAAACTTGTGGCACGGGCACTGCTTCCACCGGAAATTATGGAGGGAAGCAGACTCAAATATGAACTGATGCAGTATGAAATCATAGCGTAGCTATTTGGAAAAGAGGTTTACACAATGGACGTAAGAAAAATGAGAAATGAAAAACTGGGAGCGCGTGTTGTGGCGGCACTGGAATCCCGAAACATGGAAGCATACTATGTAGAGACAAAAGAGGAAGCGGTAAAGAAAGCACTCGAACTGATTCCGAAGGGCAGCAGTATCAACATGGGCGGGGCCGCTTCAGTAAAGGAGTGTGGTCTTTACGATGCCATTTCCAACGGTGAGTATGAATTTTATGACCGGGATAAAGTAAAAACCCCGGAGGAAAAAGAGGAGATTGCGCGGAAAGCATTCAGCTCGGATTATTTTTTGGGCAGTGTCAATGCCATGAGCGAGGATGGCGTGTTTATCAATATTGACGGAAATGCCAATCGTGTGGCTGCGTATGCCTATGGACCAAAGCATGTTCTGCTGATTGTGGGTATGAACAAAGTCGTAAAATCCGAGGAAGACGCCCTGCACCGTGCGCGGAATGAGGCGGCACCGATTAATGCACAGCGATTTGGCATTGACACACCATGTTCCAAAAACGGAAGCTGTTTTGACTGTAAAAGTCCACAGTGCATCTGCTGTCAGATTCTGACAACCCGATTCAGCAGGGTCAAAGGACGGTTTCAGATTATTCTGGTGGATGAAAATCTGGGCTTTTAAGAAGAAAGACGGGTTTTCTTGTGATGATTACGGGCATATAGCATTGGCAGTGGTGGCACTGATTCAGCTGATCCGGCAGGTTTGTAAGAAAAATGAATAATAAAGGATAAAAAGTTCTGGGAAACAGATGTTTTCCAGAGCTTTTTTATTTCCGGAAATATTACCTCGCAAAATTTTCAAAGGCCTTTATGAAACCCAAGAAATGGCATTTCTGGAAATCAGTATTGCGGTCACGTATGCGTGATAGTTTATGCTGAAAAGTACGGGGAAAGGTAAAGGCCGTAATGAAAAAAGTAAACGAAGTGAGCCGGCTGGCAGGAGTGAGCAAGAGAACTTTGCAGTTTTATGATGATGAAGGACTATTGCCTGCCCAGCGGTCGAAAGACAATTATCGACTGTATGATGATGCTGCACTGGAACGTCTCTGGGAGATTCTGGTGTATCGGGCAATGGGGCTTGATCTGAAGGAAATCAAGTATCTTCTGACACTTTCGGAGAAACAACAAAAACAGTATCTGGAAAAGAAAATCCGAGGGCTAAGGCAACAGATCAGACAGCTTAACGGACAGATGGAATTTATTTCATATGTGCAGCAAAATGGAATGTTACCGGTTCCGACAGAGGAAAACACTGTGGAAAAGACCTATATGGATCATATAGCAGTGTTGAGAAAAATGAAGCAGGATCAAAAAAGGGAGGACAAAGAGAAATGAAAAAAAGATTAATGATGGTAATGTGTTGTGGAATAATGATTTTGGGAAATCTTAGTGGTTGTAATGCTATGAAGACGAAAGAAACAGAGTATCATTGGCCGACAAGTACGCTGGTAAAATCGTTGCCTGTTCCGGAATCAAAATACGGAGAAATTGTATTGGATGCAGAAGATTCTTTTGAAATTGACGTTTTTAATACGTCGAAATCACAGTTTGCAGATTATATAAATGCATGTAAGGAAAACGGATTTAATGTGGATTATTATGGGACGGAAGATTCATATGATGCAGAGAATAAAGATGGATATACGCTCTCGCTGAGTTATGATAAAAGGAAAAAGACAATGAATATAGATATCTATGACCTGGACGATGATACGGAGGATACGCAGGAGCCGGAAGAAACAGAGGAGCCGGAAGAAACAGATGACTCGGAAAACGCAAAAGATACATCCAAAGATTCCTCAAAGACTGATAAGAAGACTAACTATTAAAAGTCAAGCCTTAAAATGATATTTTTTGAATAAAGTACA
>ERZ779892.2287-NODE-2287-length-15242-cov-2.899256_pt1 | contig 15242 bp, 12 predicted proteins | sample MGYA00511552_ERZ779892 | MGnify/ENA primary metagenome ERZ779892 (study PRJEB29588, sample SAMEA2154561) | human gut metagenome | biome: human gut; feature: human-associated habitat; material: faeces | place: Denmark | collected 2008/2010 ... | reverse complement strand
TTGCACAGAATAAGCAGACAGAACAGCCGGATTACTGGATTCAAAAGGAAAGCTGGCTGACAAAGACGGAGGTGCAGTACCCGGTACAGTTTGGCAAATTGTCCGTCATGTCGAGAATGTATGACATTGATGTGACAGGTTACGAGGGCAGGGTCAACAAACTGCATTTATTTGATATCGACACGGTTGATGAAAAAATACCGATGCACGACGGCATTGATTTTGATAAAAATGCGATTGAGAAGAATCTCACGCTCTTTTTGTACCCGGACGACAGCGACAGAGCCGGACAGTTATTGCGCATTTACCAGCAGTATTTTATGGTAAGCTGCGGTGCACAGCTGATTCTTTCGGAAGCAAAGGACAGAGGCTGTAATCTGCATGACCTTGCAGACTATGCGGCAATTCAGATTAACGACACGCATCCATCCATGGTGATTCCGGAATTGATTCGTCTTTTGATGAAAGAGGGAATCCCATTTGATGAAGCAGCAGAAATTGTAACAAATACCTGCGCCTACACGAATCATACGATTTTGGCAGAGGCATTGGAAAAATGGCCAATGTCGTTTATCGAAGAAGTGGCACCGGCGATTGTTCCGATTATTCAGAAATTAAATGAGAAGATAAACGCACAGTATCACGATGAAAAAGTAGCAATTATTGATGGAGAGAATCGTGTTCATATGGCACATATGGATATTCATTACGGTTACAGTGTCAACGGCGTTGCCTACCTGCACACGGAGATTTTGAAAAATACGGAGCTCAACAACTTCTACAAGATCTATCCGGAGAAGTTCAACAATAAGACAAACGGCATTACCTTCCGCCGCTGGCTGCTGCACTGCAACCACGAGCTGGCAGATCTGATCGAATCCCTGATCGGACCGGGCTTTAAGAAGGATGCGATGGAACTGGAGAAGCTCGGCGCGCTTGTCGATGACGCTTCCGTTCTGCAGCGCCTGCTTGATGTCAAGAACAGCAGAAAGACTGAGCTGAAAGATTATCTTGCAAAAACACAGGGAATCGTGCTGGATGACAATTCCATTTACGATATCCAGATCAAGCGTCTGCACGAGTACAAGAGACAGCAGATGAATGCGCTGTATGTCATCCACAAATATTTCGAGATCAAGGCAGGAAAGAAGCCGACCCGTCCGATCACTGTGATTTTCGGCGCCAAGGCAGCCCCGGCTTACGTGATTGCAAAGGATATCATTCATCTGATCCTCTGCCTGTCCGAACTGATTGCAAAAGACCCTGAGGTATCTCCGTACTTAAAGGTTGTGATGGTAGAAAACTACAATGTCACGCTGGCTGAAAAGCTGATCCCGGCTGCAGATATCCATGAGCAGATTTCCCTTGCTTCCAAGGAGGCATCCGGAACATCCAACATGAAGTTCATGTTAAACGGTGCGGTAGCGATCGGAACCATGGACGGTGCAAACGTGGAGATGCATCAGTTTGTCGGCGACGACAACATTTACATCTTCGGTGAGTCCTCCGAGGAAGTCATCAAGCACTACGAGAAGGCAGATTATGTGTCCAGAAGCTACTATGAGAATGATGCGAACATCAAGCGTGCAGTGGACTTTATCGTCAGCGACGAGATGATGGCAGTCGGATGCAGAGAGAATTTAGAGCGTCTTTACAACGAACTTCTGAACAAAGACTGGTTCATGACGCTTCCGGATTTCGAGGATTATGTGGCAACCAAGGAGCGCATCTATGCGGATTATGAAGACCGCATGGCGTGGGCGAAGAAAATGCTCATCAACATCAGCAAAGCCGGATTCTTCTCCTCTGACCGTACGATCGCACAGTACAATGAGGACATCTGGCATCTGTAAAACCGGGGAAACCGCCCGGAAGAAAAAGCTTGCTTCAAAATTTATATATTTCTTTCACAGAGAGGAGTGCCGCAAGGCGCTCCTTTTTGTATGAAAACAGTGGAAACAGAGAAAATGCTGTACAAAATCCAGCGACCGGCATATTGTATAAAGTCCGCGGGTTCTTTATAATAAGAAAAAGACAGGGCAGCAGTCCGGAAAACAAGAAGGAACTCTGCCCGGAAATGGAGAAAATGATGCGTTATATTGATATGCATTGTGATACATTGGGAAGCGCGTTAGCGCAGAAAACAGAGACGTTTCTGGAACTTGATCACACGATGGTAGATGGACTGCGCCTGCAGCAGGCAGAGGCAGGTGCGCAGTTTTTTGCGATGTTTCTGCCGCAGAGAAATGATCCGGACTGGTTCGGCTTAGAAGAGATGCCGCCGGCGGAAGCACTCATGAGGAAAATGTATGCCATTTTCCGCCATACCATGGAGCAGTGCAGCGACCGGTTTGCCGCGGCGCACAACGCGGAGGAATTGAAGCAGAATCAGGATGCTGGGAAAATATCGGCGTTTCTCACGATTGAGAACGGTTCTCTGATTGATGGGAAAATGGACAAAATCCGGGAAATTTACGATCTCGGCGTAAGACTTGTGACACTGACCTGGAATGACGACAACTGTCTGGGACACTGCCATTCCCAAAAGCCGGAGGAGATGAGCCGTGGGCTGACCGGATTTGGAAAAGAGGCAGTGCGCTATATGCAGGAACTGGGAATCTTAGTCGACGTCTCCCATTTATCCGACGGAGGTTTCCGGGATGTCGCAGAAGCGTCCCGGCGAAGCGGCGTGCCATTCGTGGCATCACATTCCAACTGCCGGGCACTGGCGCCGGCAACGCGCAATCTTACCGACGCGATGATCCGCGAATTGGCAGAGTGCGGCGGAGTGGCGGGACTGAATCTGGAACCGACTTTTCTGAATGAGGACGAGATGGATAAAGTGAGCCGTATCGAATGCATCTGCGACCACGCAATGCATCTGATTGACAGGGGCGGTATCGAATGTGTGGGACTCGGTACGGATTTTGACGGAATCTCAGGCGAATTTGAGATCAGTGACTGCACGAAGCTGCCGCTGCTTTTCGATGCGCTGCGAAAGAGAGGACTCTCCGAAGACGCCGTGGAGCAGATTGCCTATCAAAACACGGCGCGCGTGATTCGGGACGGCATGAGATAGAAAAGTCATGTACCTGGAAGATATCGCTTGATGCAGCGGGAAATCACCTTGCGGGGAAGGAAAATATCGTTTATACTTTTTGGTGGCTTCATTATAGTAAAAAGAGGAATTAAGATGAGAAGACGAATGGAAATCAATCACCATAGAACATACAGGGGAAAAGCGGCGGTGTTTTTGCTTGTGACAGCCGCGCTTCTTGCCGGATGTGCGAATGAGCGCACGGAGGATGAGCTTTCCTACCGCAAGATTGGCATAGAGAGCATGCAGAGCGGGGATTATGAGGGGGCACTGGCGGCATTTGACGGAGCGCTTGCGTGCTGCACCGGAAAAATTACCGATCTGGAGATCGACATCTGCTATTACAAGGCGGCAGCCCAGTATGCCGCACAGGACACTGAGGGAGCACTTGAGACGTACAACGCCATGATTGATTATGACGGGAAGAACGCCAATGCTTACTATCTGCGCGGATGTTTAAAGCTTGGCACCGGGGATACGGACGGGGCGAAGCAGGATTTTGCGGACGCGGTCAAGTATAACCATTCGGATTATGAACTTTATATCAATATTTACAAGAATCTTGCCGCCTATGATCTGGCGGAGGACGGCACGGCGTACTTAAACGATGCGTTTTCCATCAAGGGAAATGATGCGGAAAGTCTTGCATACAGAGGGGAGATTTATTACCTGCTGGGGCAGTATGACAACGCAATCAAAGAATTGACGTCCGCGATCGATGCAGGCAGTGCAGCGGCGAACCTGACGCTTGCGCAGGTATATGAGGCGCAGCAGGACACGGCGAACGCGCAGACGTATTATCAGGCTTATGTGGATGCGGGTGTCGCGGATTCGGAAGCGATGAATGCATTGGCACAGATTGAGATGGGCAAGCTGAATTATAGCGGTGCGCTTTCCTACATCGAGCAGGGGCTTTCGATGGAGAGTGTTCCGAACAGGCGCGCGCTGCTGCAGAATCAGATTATCTGCATGGAGTATACCGGAGATTTTGCGGGAGCTTATGAGGTGATGACCGCTTATACAGCCGCGTACCCTGATGATGCGGAGGCACTGCGTGAATACACATTCTTAAAAAGCCGGGTGGATACGCCGGCGGGCACAGAAGTGCAGGGGGAAGTGGTCGTGACGGAGGATAGTGGAACCGATAACGCAACGGACGGAACCGACAGCGGAACGGACGGAACCGACAGCGGAACGGACGGAGCGGATGCCGGAACAGACGGAAGCGGAGACAGCGGACAGTAGAAAAGGAGCAGCATGGCAGAAATTATTGAATTGGAAGATCAGATCGAAAAGGTGATTCTGGTCGGCGTGAGCGAGCAGGATGGGGATGATGCCGAGGACTCTGTGGCAGAGCTGGCGGAGCTTGTCAGGACAGCGGGAGCTGTCGTGGTCGGCACACTGATCCAGAAGAGGGAACTGATGCACCCGGGCACCTATGTGGGAACCGGAAAAGTGGCGGAGATCGCGGCGATGATCGCAGAGCGGGGCGCGACCGGCATCGTCTGTGACGATGAACTTTCACCGGCACAGCTTAAGAACTTAGAGCAGATGTTAGACACCAAGGTGATGGACCGCACGCTGATTATCCTGGATATCTTTGCGGCACGCGCCACGACGAGCGAGGGAAAAATACAGGTGGAACTGGCGCAGTTAAAATACCGCCTCAGCCGTCTGACCGGCCTCGGGCGTTCCATGTCCAGACTCGGCGGCGGAATCGGAACGAGAGGGCCGGGTGAGAAAAAGCTGGAGATGGACAGACGTCTCATCAAAGACCGCATCGCACAGCTGAACCGGGAATTAAAGGAGGTGCGTCAGCACCGCGAGATCACACGCGCGAAGCGCACGAGAAACGGGATGCCTGTGGCGGCGATCGTCGGCTACACGAATGCCGGAAAGTCCACACTGTTGAACCGGCTTACCGACGCCGGGGTGTTAGAGGAGGACAAGCTGTTTGCCACACTTGACCCGACAACGCGCGTCTTAGAACTTCCGGGCAGACAGGAGATTCTTCTGACCGATACGGTCGGTTTTATAAGGAAGCTGCCGCACCATCTGATCGAGGCGTTTAAGAGTACGCTCGAGGAGGCAAAATACGCGGACTACATTCTGCATGTGGTGGATGCTTCCAACCCGCAGCACGAGAAGCAGATGCACATTGTCTATGACACGCTCTATCAGCTGGATATCCGGGAAAAGACGGTCATCACGCTTTTTAACAAGCAGGACGCGGTGACGGAGCGGGAGCCGCTGCATGATCTGAGGGCAGATCATACCCTGGCAGTCTCGGCAAGAGAGGGAACCGGGTTAGATGAGTTAAAAGAACTGCTTGCGGAACTTCTGCGCGAGAACAAAGTTCTGATTGAGCGAACCATCGCCTATGCGGATGCCGGAATCCTGCAGCAGATCAGAAAGCAGGGAGAGCTTTTAGAGGAGGATTACCGCCCGGAGGGGATCTATGTGAAGGCGTATGTGCCGCTGGAATTGTATGGAAAACTGTAGGCGGATATGATAAGATGAACTCATACAATGGAGGAAAAAAAGATGACCATATTGATCAAAAATGGACGCGTAATCAATCCTGCCACCGGAACGGATGAGACACTGGATGTGCTGGTGGAGAACGGGGTTGTGGCCAGAACCGAGAAGAGTATCAAGGAAAAATGCGACCGCGTGATCGATGCGAAGGGCTGCTTTGTCATGCCGGGGTTTATCGACATGCATGTGCATTTAAGAGATCCGGGATTTGAACAGAAGGAGACGATCGAGACAGGCGCAAGAGCAGCAGTGCACGGCGGATTTACGACGATTCTTGCCATGCCGAACACCAAGCCGGTCGTGGATAATCCGGATGTTGTGAACTATGTGCACAACAAAGCAAAGACCGTCGGCGCTGCCAACGTGCTGCAGGTCGGTGCGGTGACGAAGGGACAGCAGGGAAAGGAGCTTTCCGACATCGAGGGCATGGTGAAAGCCGGAATTCCTGCCATCAGTGAGGACGGCAAATCCGTCATGAATGCACAGCTTTACAGAGAGGCGATGGAACTTGCTGCGAAGTACAACATTGCGGTGCTTGCTCACTGCGAGGACATCAATCTTGTCAACGGCGGTGTCATGAATGAGGATGTCAACGCCAGAGAACTTGGACTTGGCGGCATCACGAATTCCGTGGAGGACATCATCATTGCCAGGGACATCATGTTAAGCCGGGATACCGGGGCGAGACTGCACTTGTGCCACTGCTCCACGAAGGATTCTGTCAGCATGGTCAAGCATGCCAAGATGGAGGGAATCCATGTGACGGCAGAGGTGTGCCCGCATCATTTTACACTGACTTCCGATGACATCAGGAAGATCGAGCCGACCGTGGATACGGAGAAAAAAGTGGCGATCGAGGCGGATGCGGACACGAATTACAAGATGAATCCGCCGCTGCGCACGAAGGAGGATGTACAGGCGTTAAAAGAGGGACTGCGGGATGACGTGATGGATGTGATCGCAACCGACCATGCGCCGCACACGTTTGAGGACAAGAATACCTCCATGAAATCCGCACCGTTCGGTATTGTGGGTCTTGAGACCGCCGCATGCTTAACGTACACGGAGCTTGTACTCGGCGGGTATCTGACGCCGATGCAGATGGCGGAGAAGATGAGTTACAATCCGGCGAAGATTATCGGAATCGACAAGGGAGATATTGAGCCTGGAAAGGTCGCAGACATCGTTATTTTTGACCCGGACGAGACGTACGTGATTGACAAGAACACGTTTTTCAGCAAGGGCAGGAATACCCCGTTTGACGGCAGAAAAGTCACCGGTAAAGTGCGAATGACACTTGTGAACGGACAAGTGGTATATGAAGATAAGGAAAAATAAAAGATCATGCATACAACACAACAGAAATTTGAAGAGACGGCAATCATAATCAAACAGGAAGAGATTGCGGACGATATTTACAGCATGTGGCTGCACACCGAGCAGATCGCGGCGCATGCAAAGGCAGGGCAGTTTGTATCGGTCTACTGTAAGGAAGGCAGCAGGCTGCTCCCGAGACCGATCAGTATCTGTGAGATCGACAGAAAGGACGGCGCGCTCCGTCTGGTATACCGCGTGGCGGGAAAGGGAACCGAAGAGTTTTCTTCCATGCACACCGGTATGCAGCTTAAGGTGATAGGACCACTCGGCAACGGCTTTCCGAAGCAGGAGAAAAAGGCGTTTTTAATCGGCGGCGGCATTGGGATTCCGCCGATGTTAGAGCTCGCAAAAGAGTTAAACTGCGAGAAACAGATTGTGCTTGGATACCGGGATGAGCTGTTTCTGCTGGATGAGTTCCGCAAACAGGGAGAGGTCTATATCGCAACGGAGGACGGCAGTGTGGGAACGGAGGGCAATGTGCTCGACGCCATCCGCGAGAACGGGCTGACCGCGGATGTGATCTACGCCTGCGGACCGCTTCCGATGCTCCGCGCTTTAAAGGAGTATGCCGCAAAGGAAGGCATCGAATGTTGGATCTCCATGGAGGAGCGCATGGCGTGCGGCATCGGCGCCTGCCTTGCCTGCGTCTGCAAGTCCACAGAGAAGGATGCGCATTCCAATGTGAAGAACAAGAGAGTCTGTAAGGACGGACCGGTATTTCGGGCAGCGGAGGTGGATTTCTGATGAATCTTGGCATTGATCTGTGCGGTGTCGCACTGAAGAATCCGGTTATGACGGCATCCGGCACGTTCGGTTCCGGGGAGGAGTATTCGGAGTTTGTCGATTTGAATAAGCTGGGAGCAGTTGTGACCAAGGGCGTTGCGAATGTGCCGTGGGAAGGAAATCCGACGCCGCGTGTGGCGGAGGTCTACGGCGGCATGCTCAATGCGATCGGTTTACAGAATCCGGGCATTGATCTGTTCATTGACAGAGACATTCCGTTCCTCAAAAAATATGACACGAAGATCATCGTCAATGTCTGCGGACATACGACGGAGGAATACATTGATGTGGTGGAACGCCTCTCCGACCAGCCGGTAGATCTGCTTGAGATCAATATTTCCTGCCCGAATGTAAAGGAGGGCGGTATTGCGTTCGGACAGAATCCGAAGATGGTCGAAGAAGTCACAAAAGAGATGAAACGCCATGCAAAGCAGCCGGTCATCATGAAGCTTTCCCCGAATGTCACCGACATCACGGAGATGGCGCGTGCAGCGGAAGCGGGTGGTGCGGATGCACTCTCCATGATCAATACGATCACAGGAATGAAGATTGATATTCACAGAAGATGCTTTGCGCTGGCAAACCGCACGGGCGGTATGTCTGGTCCGGCAGTGCATCCGGTCGCGGTGCGCATGGTCTACCAGAGTGCGCAGGCGGTAAAGATTCCGATTATCGGAATGGGCGGAATCCAGACGGCGGAGGATGCCATCGAGATGATTCTTGCCGGTGCGACCGCAGTCTCGGTCGGTACGGCGAACTTCTATCATCCGCATGCGACGGAGGAGATCGTTGACGGAATCCGCGCCTACATGGAGCGCTATCAGGTGGAGGATATCCGGGAACTGATCGGAGCCGTCCATGACCGGTAGGATCCGTCGGACACCGAAAATATCAGAGTTACGCTGGGAGATGGATTCATAAGGTGAGAGAAAAAATATTTAACATTATCCAGATTGGAGATAAGAGTAACCGGATCAGCCGTGCGTTCGATATTTTTATCACAATTACGATTGTCTCCAATATTCTGGTTACATTTTTACAGACGTTTGAGGAACTGGACTTTCTGTCCGGTTTCTTTTTCGTGGTGGAGGTCATCACGCTGTTTATTTTTTGTGTGGAGTATGTGCTCCGCATCTGGACGGCGGATCTTTTATATCCGGGAATGCGCAAATGCCGCGCCAGACTGCGCTTTATGGTGTCTTTTGACGGCGTGGTGGACATTCTGACCATTGTTCCGGTGTTCTTTTTGTCCGGATTTGTGATCTTTCGGATGCTCCGGGTGGCAAGAATCTTTCATCTCTTCCGCCTGAATGCAAGATATGATTCATTTAATGTCATCACGACGGTACTGTACGAGAAGCGGAATCAGATCATTTCCTCGGTGTTTATCGTGGTGATCCTGATGCTTGCGAGCAGTCTGTGCATGTACAGTGTGGAGCATGACGCGCAGCCGGAAGTGTTCCGCAATGCATTCAGCGGCATCTGGTGGAGTATGTCCACGCTGCTTACCGTGGGCTATGGCGATATCTATCCGATCACAACGCTTGGTCGGGTTATGGCGATCTGCATCGCCTATCTCGGAGTCGGAGCGGTTGCCATTCCGACCGGTATCATCAGTGCCGGTTTCGTGGAACAGTACCAGCGCAAAAGTAGTCTCTCTAATATTAAAGCGGCAGATATTCATGAGATCGCCGAGATCTTCGTAGATAAACGCTTTGCGGACAAATCCGTGGAAGAAATGGAAGAGGCAGAACAGGTCACGATCTTCCTCATTCTGCGGGGGGATCTGTCCATTCTGCCTCAAAAAGATACGATGTTGAAAATAAATGACATCATTGTCATTCGTGGTGAGAATCCCTAACAATAGTGAAGACTGCCTCTTTTGCAGGGGCAGTCTTTATTATTTGTGATACTTATTTGGCTTCCACGGTTTCCGTAGTTTCTGTTGCCACTGTTTCACTTTCTGCGGTTTCAGCCTCGACATTCTCGGTCTCCGTCGCAGTTTCCGTTGTCTCGCTTTCCGTTATCGTAGTATCTGTAGTTTCGGTGCTTTCTGTCTCCTCCGTAGTCTCCTCCACCAGATCATCCAGTGTATAATTGAAGCCTGTCACCACGTTGGTGGCCACGACATACACTTTCATTTCAGAGGGAAATGCAATGTAATACTGACTGGTCATGGAATTCAGATTACCGACATTAATGATCACGCTGCGATCTGCAGTCTCGTACTGAATGGTACGCTCCGGATCTGCCAGTCCGTACTGCGACATATCCGTCACATTCTCAATCACCTGATCTGCCTTTAACGGTGCCACCTTCAGGATCATCGCCTTGATCCGGTCCTGGTTCAGATTAAGGGAATGATCGTCCGCATAGTACCATGTTTCATCCTCTTTTTCAAAGACATAGGTCTCTCCCTCATACACATAGCGGAAGCTGGTAATATCATCGGAGTTCACATCCAACACCGTCTCCTGTGTATCCTCGGTGGTGGAAGTCGCAGACGATGCATTTTTATTATACTGGCGGATGCCCAGGAATGCTGCCGCCAGCACTACCAGTGCCAGCAGCATCCCAATCATCTGTCTTTGTTTCTTTTTCATAATAACACTCTGACCTTTCTGTCTTCGTTTTCTGTCCTTATGCTTATTGCCCTGTTTTGCAGCAAGCGTTTTTATTTCTTCCGTCTGCGGAACCAGATCACGAATCCGGCGATCATACAACCGACGGGAAGGATCACGGTAACCAGCAGCCCCAACAACAGAATCTGTGCGGAATCCACTACCAGATTAGATACCTCATAGCTTTTTACCGGAATGGATACCGAGGTCTCATGATCTGCCATTCCACTGAACGTATTGGTGAACAAAGTCAGGTTCGCACCGCTGACGACAGAATCTGCATCATCCGTGAACAGCTGCTCGCAACCGTACACGACCAGTGTAGCATCCCCATTATCCAAAGTCTTTACTGCCTCAACACCTAATGCGAAGGGACCATTTACATCATTTTCACCCTGCGAGAAGTCCTGCGCATTGCTCACATCCTGTTTTGCAAATGCACTGTCGGAGGTGCTCAGGAATACATCATAGGTAATATCGCCGGTGGCTGTCTCGTCGGTACTTACTTCCTCCGGGACGATGATGCCCTGAGAATACGGCAGGAACAGATATTTTCCGTAGGTTCCGGAGGTATAGCTGTCAGAGCTCTGTGTCGGCAGTATATAATACGGACTTCTGTAGTAGCCGTTGGAATCATTCTCCACTACCAGTCCTTTGGCAATGCTCAGATTCATGTAGCTTAAGATAGCATCTATATTGGGTGTCTCCTCATCGGTATAACCGGTTACCAGGATGACTTTTCCACCGTTGTTCAGATAGTCGATCACCTTATCCTTATCATCGGAAGAGAAATCGCTGGTGGCACCGTTAATGAACAGACAGGCCGCATCGTCGGGGATAGCATCCAGATCCATCAGATTCACGGTCTCATAATCCACATTTTCCTTGTTCAGTGCGGATGTAAAAGTGTTGCTTAAACTCAGTTCATTATGTCCTGTTGTCATATATACCTTGGGCATATCATCATTTAACACATAATCCAGCGCACTGGTGATCTGTCCTTCGCCATCATAACCGGTGGTCGTGGTGTTATAACTGTACGTCGAATAGTCAAAATCATAAGAAGACTCATAGACATCGTTGTAATCAATGACCTTGCTGCGCTTGTCACTGACCACGATCAGACTGTTCGTGCTGATGTTGCCGGTGGTGTACTGGGTATAGAACATCGGGTTAACGGTGGGATCCACATATTCCACGGTGATATGATCCGACAGATCATCGTATCTCTGCAAAGTCTGCCCCAGTGTGGTATCCTGATTGTCCTGATTTACCAACACATAGATTGTCACATCATCCTGCATATTTTTCACATAGTCGACGGTCTGATCTGTCAGAGAATACAGCTTCTGGCTGGTCATGTCGATTGCTGTCCAGCTGGAAGGCATCTCGCCCATGATAATATTAACAACTACTACCAGCGCTACCGCTACAGCGATCATACCGGTACTGTAAGCACTGAAGCTTAAGTTCTTCACGGACATGCTGTAACGGCGCTTCTGAATGGACTGTACCGTCAGGAACAGAACCAGTGCCGTAACGGATACATAATATACGATAGAAGATACATCCAGTGTGCCGTTTAACAGGTTGGAAAACGGTGTGTAAAGGTCAAAGCAACGCAGCAGCTTTGTCAACAGATTGCCGGTACTGGAAATAATGGAGCAGATGGAATCCATCATATATCCCAGGAACAATACTAAAAAAGTAAGTACTGCTGCGATGACCTGGCTCTCTGTCACGGAAGACAGGAACAAACCGATGGCAATGGCAGTCATCCCGAAAAGGAAATATGCCAGGATCGACAGGTAAGCCTCTCCCATGGGAACACTGCCGTACTGCGCCATGATCAGCGGGTAAAAGCAGATGATCGCTACGGGAATAGCAAATATAGTTAACAGTGCCAGAAATTTTCCCATAACGATGCCGCCTACGGACACCGGTGCCGTCAGGATCAGCTGATCCGTCTTGCTCCGCTTTTCTTCCGCCAGGATACGCATGGTCAGGATCGGCACGGTCAGCATGAATAAAAAGGTAACGCTGGATACCACATACGCAAAATAAGGATATCCGTTCATCAGGTTATAAACGCTGAAATACAGTCCCAGGAAAAACAGGGTGACTGCAATAAATAAAAATCCGATAAAGGAACGGAAATAGGATTTCAATTCTCTCTTATAAATGGCTGGCATATGATTCCGCCTCCTTTGTAGTTACAGTTTCTTTTTTCTCTTCTCCGGGCTGTGCTTCCTCTTCCGAAGCTTCTGTCTGCTGTGCGGCAGCCTCTGTAATTTCCCGCTTTTTCCTTTTTGAGAACATTTTGTACTTCTCCGGCTGTGTAGGTGCTACATCCTCGGTCAGTTCCAGGAAGATGTCTTCCAGAGACTTCTCCGCATGGGTCATCTCTAAAATAGGCAGCTTTGCATCTGCCAGTGCATAGAATACCTGCTCTCTGATATCTGCATTCTCTTTGGAGATCACTTTCAGCTTTGCAATATTTTTGGATGCCTCCGTGTTCTCTTCGATCCGGTCGATCTGTGAGATCTCCTGCAATGCACTCTTCACCGCAGCGATGCTTCCCTTTACTTCCAGATCCAGTTCCATGGAACCACTCATAAGCTTCTGCAGATTCTCCGGAGAATCACTGGCTACCAGCTTACCGTGGGCTATGATCATAATATGGTCGCAGACCGCACTGACCTCCGACAGAATATGGGAGCTGAGGATCACGGTATGATTCTCCCCCAGCTTGCGGATCAGATCACGGATCTCGATGATCTGTTTCGGATCAAGACCTACCGTGGGCTCATCCAGAATAATAACCTCAGGGTAGCCAAGGATTGCCTGCGCCAGTCCGACTCTTTGTCTGTAACCTTTTGACAGGTTCCTGATCAGACGCTGTTGCATATCGGTGATCTGTGTCATTTCCATGACCTCATCAATCTGCTGCTTCCGCTCTTTTTTCGGCACTTTTTTCAGTTCTGCCACGAAATCCAGGTATTCTCTGACAGTCATGTCAACATACAGCGGCGGAAGCTCCGGCAGATAACCGATGGCACGCTTTGCCTCCTCCGGATCTTTTTGGACATCCTTGCCATCGATCGTCACAGTACCCTCCGTGGTTGCCAGATAACCCGTGATGATGTTCATGGTCGTGGATTTACCTGCGCCGTTTGGACCAAGAAAGCCGTAAATCTGTCCCTTTTCCACACGGAAAGAGAGATGATCTACGGCAATATGGTCACCATATTTTTTTGTAAGATTGCTTACTTCTATCATATTTGCCTCCCGGATATGGTGTGATACCCCCACCTGATATCTACGGGTACCCGTAACTGATACCCACGAGTCCCCAGAACTGATACCTACGGATTGTTCCGTGCTGCGCACTCTCACAATCCTGCCCGCTATTCGTACATCGTGGGATTATCATCCCACTTTTGTACTCATATCGGGGCAAATCTCAAAGTCTCTCAATCACATCTGAGCAAGCTCATGTGGTCTCGGACTTTTCGATTTTGGTATCAGTATATGTCTCAAATGTCATGAAAAGGTGAAACATTTGTGAAAAATCTGTGAAGCCCCAACCCTTAAAGCTTCGTCACGGTCAGCGAAATGCTTAAATTTCCTGCCTCCGCCGCCAGATGCAGCGGCAGCTTCGCCACAGGAATATCTTCAAAAATGAATTCCGGATCACCGGATGCGGCCGACTGGAATAAGAAAAGTACCCCCTCCACATAGAGCACCACTTTTTTCTGATTGCTGTAAATTGTCAGGGAGACCAGCCCGTTCTCCTGACGATGCAGGGTAGAAAGTACCGGATAGAGCACCGGTTCGCTGCTCCATTTTGCCTGATAATAGTAGTATCGCTCTGTCAGTGTCCTGCCGTCCGCCGCCAGAAGTGCTTGGCATGTCGTTTCTCCGGGTAATCCACGGTACACTGGGAGATTTTCCGATCTTATCCACAGGTTCCCAGTGAGGAATCCACGCTTTCTGCACAGGCTGTAAAACGTTCTCACTTCGGAGCAGTTCACCCCCTCTGCCCCGGTTCCGGTTCCTTCCAGCCGGATCACATTTACCCCCATCCGACCAGCCGTTCCAGATCTCTTCGTACCTGCTCCACCCTCGTCCCGGTATCACTGATCTGCGGGGGAAGCCGGTAGACTACTTCATGTGGCAGAAACTCTTTTTCATTGAGAAAGATTCCCTTTTTATCGATGACATGCACGTCATAAATTGCCAGTTCCTGCTGCCAGTACACTTCCACTGCCTCGGTTATATCCTCAGCATGATCTGATTCTTCCTCGTTCTTTGTACCCCCCATATTTTCTCCATACTCCACGGTTCCGAACCTTCCCTGCGCCTTCACCAGATAGACATAGGGATCCCGCATGCCGTCCCAGAGATGCGGCCGCAACAGCAACGCCGTCATGGAATCCGCTTCTTCTAATGAGTATTCCCCATGAAAAACAAGGCGTTCGCCCTCCGCACCTTCCCAGATCTCAATCTGTAAAGCGGACAGCAAACGCCCTATCTTTTCCGGCAGGGCAAATTCCAGATAAGCCTTGCCATTTTCCAGTTTTGTTGTAATTCCAAGATCGTCTCTCATCTGCATTTCTCTTTCCTGCCTTTCGCATTCTGTTACTAAGAGTTTTTGCAGATAACATTTTATTTATGCCGGAAATCCATCTTTCCCGCACACTATTATTACATGGGACAAGACCTGCGGCCGGGCACTTCCTCTCCGGATACATAACCTGCATGAAATTCCATGTTGATGTCCCGAAGCTCCTTCTTCCCGTCGATGTATGCCTGATACATTTCCG
>ERZ779892.2285-NODE-2285-length-15253-cov-2.204369_pt1 | contig 15253 bp, 20 predicted proteins | sample MGYA00511552_ERZ779892 | MGnify/ENA primary metagenome ERZ779892 (study PRJEB29588, sample SAMEA2154561) | human gut metagenome | biome: human gut; feature: human-associated habitat; material: faeces | place: Denmark | collected 2008/2010 ... | reverse complement strand
ATCTGAACGCCAAGCGGATGCCGTTACGCCAGCACGAGGACATCATCGTGTTCTATGATCGGCAACCGGTGTATCATCCGCAGATGACACCCTGCCCACCGGAGCGGAGAAATCACGGACGCCGGAAATCAGGCAACGATTTTACGAACCGCTGTTATGGCGAGATGAAATTAGTGCCGGTGCGCGTGGCGGATGACAAATATCCGACATCGGTCATATCCATACCCAAAGAGCATCGGACGGGGGCGTTCTATCACCCGACACAGAAGCCCGTTGCACTGGTGGAGTACCTGATACGCACGTACACCAACGAGGGGGATGTGGTATTGGATAATTGTATCGGTTCGGGAACGACTGCCGTTGCTGCCATCCGCACGGGACGGCATTATATCGGATTCGAGATCGAGCCGGCGTATTGTGAGGTTGCCGGACATCGGATTCAGGAAGAATTGAAACGTAGAAACGGAACGAAAGAAGGGAATCAAGAAATAAATAATGGAAACCAATAAAATCAACAATATCAATGATATGAATATGAATGTGAACAAGAAAGGAATCGTGGCAGCATTTCTTATAGCGTCAGGAATGTTTGCTGCATATGACGCACAAGCCCAGCGCACCTATGAGGAGATGGAGCGGCTGACGGTCAATGAACAGGTAACGACCGTCATTACGGCATCGGAACCTGTCCGCATGGTGGATATTTCCACCGACAAGGTGGCAGGCGACCAGCCCATCGAGAACATCATCCGACTGAAGCCCAAGGATACGGGACACGAGGACGGCGAAGTGCTGGCTATTGTAACCATCGTAACGGAGCGATACCGCACGCAGTACGCGCTCATTTATACCACACGAATGAAAGAGGCGGTGACAGATAAGGAAATCCTATTGCATGAACAGGATGCTTATAACAACCCGGCTGTCTCGATGTCCACTGCAGAGATGGTTCGATTCGCAAGGCGCGTGTGGAGTTCACCTGCGAAATTCCGTAATGTCGCCACCAAAGCTCACCGTATGGTGATGCGCCTGAATAATATCTATGCTGTCGGCGATTACTTCTTCATAGACTTCTCTATAGAGAACAAGACGAACATCAGGTTCGACATCGACGAGATACGGATAAAGTTAGCGGACAAGAAACTCGCCAAAGCAACCAACGCACAGATCATCGAACTGACGCCTGCCTTGGTATTGGAACATGGCAAGACGTTCCGGCATGGCTACCGCAATGTGATTGTGGTGAAGAAGATGACATTCCCGAACGACAAGCTGCTGACTATTGAAATGACGGAGCGGCAAATCAGCGGTCGCAATATCAGCCTGAACATAGACTATGAGGATGTGCTGTCCGCCGATTCGTTCAACACAACTTTATTGGAGGAGGAATGACGATGAAAAAGATGATGATACTGGTGCTTGCCTGCGTGTGCTTCGTTATAAATGCGAATGCCCAGCGCAACAGCGGTCGCCTCTCGCTTGGCGTGGGGCTGCTGTATGAGAACGGCATGGATATGACGCTCGCCTACGAGCACGAAATGAACTACCGCCATGCGTGGGAGTTTTTTGCCAATGGCTATATAAAATGGGCAGAATGCGGCTCATGCGGCCATGTCTGCCCGGAATCCTTCTGGCGGAATTATCGCACCTACGGCTTAGGCGTGGCTTACAAGCCTTGTGTGGTGCGTGGACGCAACCATTACGGCAATCTGCGTATCGGAGCTTCGGCAGGGAGCAATACGAAAAAGTTTCTTGCCGGTATCCATGTGGGTTATGAACACAACTATGTCCTGCGGTCGGGATGGACGCTGTATTGGCAGGTAAAGAGCGACATGATGATAAAGGGCGCGGATCTGTTGCGCACGGGTGTCGTGTTAGGAGTGAAACTACCGATAAAATAAGAAAAAACGGAAATATGATGATACGGAAGATACATACGATGATACTGGCAGTGACAGCGGTGCTGTGCGCTGCCTGCGACGCCCATATCGACGTGCCAGACACGGCTGTACGTCCGGGGCATATTCTCTGCGAGGACGGTACGACGATGCCTTACATGCAATATGAGCAATCGGGGAAACGGGCTATAGCGGTTGTCTTCGATACCGAACGGCGTGACGGTGCGGAAGGGAACGGCTATGCGGTTTACCTGTGGGAGATTGTTCCTGCAGCATTTGCCGACAGTCTCGGCATCGAGCAGGGTACGTCGGCCGACATCGGGGCATACGATGGGAATACAAATACCTTTGCACTATACGACACACGGGAGACGGCTTCGCCTATGGCAGAAGCGGTCTTCGCCCTGTGGCGGTACGGACAGTCGTCCTATATCCCATCCGTGGCACAGATGCGGATGCTCTATAATGCCAAGAGCCAGATAAACCCCATCATCAGGATGTGCGGTGGCGACGAACTGCCCGATGCAGCCGATGACTGCTGGTACTGGACGAGTACGGAAGTGGCCGGGCAGGAAAAGGCGAAAGCGTGGCTCTATTCCATGGGAAGCGGCTCGATGCAGGAAACACCCAAGACACAGGCACACAAGGTACGTGCAATCATTACTTTGAGAGATTAAGAATCAGAACACACAAGAATTAGCGAATAACGGGAAACGAAATGGAAGAAAGCAAAGAGTTACAAGGATTTTACAAGATATTCCGTTCGGTCATCTATGTCTCCATTCTGCTGGAGTTCTTCGAGTATGCCATTGACCCGGCCATGCTTGACCATTGGGGCGGCATACTTTGCGACATACACGGGCGTATCAAGCGGTGGGTAATCTACAATGACGGGAATCTCGCGTATAGCAAGTTAGCCACGTTCCTGCTTATATGCATCACCTGCATAGGGACAAGGAACAAGAAGGAACTGGAGTTCAATGCACGGAAACAAGTTCTTTATCCTATCATAATAGGTATGGGGCTGGTTGTATTGTCTGTTTGGTTGTTCGGATATCCGATGGAAACAAGGCTTTACACTTTACAGTTGAACATCTGGCTTTATATGCTTGCCTCAATAATCGGCGTGGTACTGGTTCACATCGCCCTTGACAACATTTCCAAGTTCCTCAAAGAGGGATTGCTGAAAGACCGTTTCAATTTTGAAAACGAGAGTTTTGAGCAGTGTCGGGAGTTGCAGGAGAACAAGTATTCGGTCAATATCCCTATGCGCTACTATTACAAGGGGAAGTTCCGCAAAGGTTGGGTGAACATCAGCAATCCGTTCCGAGGCACATGGGTAGTCGGCACACCGGGTTCCGGCAAGACTTTTTCCATTATCGAACCGTTTATCCGCCAGCACTCGGCAAAAGGCTTTGCCTTAGTTGTTTACGATTATAAGTTCCCGACTTTGGCTACCAAATTATACTATCATTATAAGAAAAACCAGAAGCTCGGAAAGTTGCCCAAGGGGTGCAAGTTCAACATCATCAATTTCGTTGATGTGGAATACAGTCGCAGGGTAAATCCTATCCAGTTGAAATACATCAACAACCTTGCTGCCGCATCTGAAACCGCAGAAACCCTGCTTGAGTCCTTACAAAAAGGCAAGAAAGAAGGAGGCGGTGGCAGTGACCAGTTCTTTCAGACATCCGCTGTCAACTTCCTTGCAGCCTGCATCTATTTCTTCTGCAACTGGGGCAAAGAGCCATACGACAAGGACGGAAATATGCTCACGGCAGAGAAGGTACAGGACAAACAGACCAAGCGGATGATACCCACCGGACGGGTGTTCAATTCCGCAGGCGAGGAAGTGGAACCGGCTTATTGGCTCGGAAAGTATTCCGATATGCCACATATCCTGTCATTCCTCAATGAGAGTTACCAGACCATTTTCGAGGTGTTGGAGACCGACAACGAGGTGGCACCGTTGCTCGGTCCGTTTCAAACCGCTCTGAAGAACAAGGCAATGGAGCAATTGGAGGGCATGATAGGTACGCTCCGTGTCTATACTTCGCGCCTTGCCACCAAGGAAAGTTACTGGATATTCCACAAGGACGGTGATGACTTCGACTTGAAAGTGTCTGACCCGAAAAGCCCTTCTTATCTCTTGATAGCCAATGATCCGGAAATGGAAAGCATTATCGGGGCACTCAACGCCCTTATTCTCAATCGTCTGGTTACACGAGTGAACACTGGACAAGGCAAGAATATCCCAGTAAGCATCATCGTGGATGAGTTGCCTACCCTATATTTCCATAAGATAGACCGCCTTATTGGTACGGCTCGAAGCAACAAGGTATCGGTAGCGTTGGGGTTTCAGGAATTGCCGCAGCTTGAAGCGGATTATGGCAAGGTGGGTATGCAGAAGATTATCACCACTGTCGGCAATGTGGTCAGCGGTTCTGCCCGTTCCAAAGAGACCTTGGAATGGCTGTCTTCCGACATCTTCGGCAAGGTGGTACAGCTCAAAAAAGGTGTTACCATTGACCGGGACAAAACCTCCATTAACCTGAATGAGAACATGGACAGTCTCGTTCCTGCATCCAAAATCTCCGATATGCCGACCGGATGGATATGCGGCCAGACAGCCCGTGACTTTGTGCAGACAAAAACAGGAAGCGGTGGAAGCATGAACATTCAGGAAAGCGAGGAGTTCAAGACCTCAAAGTTCTATTGCAAGACGGACTTCGACATGAAAGAGATAAAGAAGGAGGAAGCCGGCTATGTGCCATTGCCCAAGTTCTACACCTTCAAATCAAGGGATGAACGGGAGCGCATCCTTTATAAGAACTTCGTACAGGTCGGAGAGGATGTCAAGGAAATGATCCAAGAGATTCTGAAATATAAGGTCAAGTGAATGTGACTGGATTGACGAAAATTAAGCAGGAGGGATAATTTCTCCTGCTTAATTTCGTTTTATACGCTATTGCTCATTGTTTGCAATCAAATCCAACAGTCCAAAAAATCAAACTTTCCCCTTATATATGGAACATAGCCGAAATCATCAGTTGCTCCAACAAAACACCGCTAATGTTGCCAGCCAATCAGAAAAATCACTAACTTTGTGAGTTATATCCATAAACAGAAAACTCACAGTAATATGAAAATAAAACTCCTCCTGCTTCTCTTGGCAATCGGCCTCACCGCCCAGGCGCAAACTTGGCTATGGCCAATAGACGGACACAAAGCAAATGATAATGTACTCTATGTACCACAGCAACACATAAACGGAGAACTCAATCTCGACGAACTATTCATCGGCGGCGAAGAAGACGCACAGATACTCTCTCCGGAGAACGCCACAGTTTCAAGTTTCTCCCTGACCTATCTTCAAAGCCTTTCCTATCTGACCACCTTCTCAATAGACGGTAAATTCTCCATTGAAGACAACCTCAAAAATGTAAAGGCTGAACTTGACACCAAACGCTTCGACCCCGACTACCTCACAGGTAGCATAAGCCTTCGTCTGGACGACGGTAGAAAAATACACCTCACCGGCTTCATCCCTGAACGATACTTCAAAACAGGAGAACAAATACAACGAGGGCAGACACTCGGAACACTGCAGCTACTGCAAAATAAGAAAACCATCCATTATGGTAAGTGTCTCCACCCGAGACAACAAACCATCTGACCCGATGACATCTTTCGGACTGCATACAACCTTTATCCAGCCAAAGGAGGAAATCGTAAAAGAAACCTTTACAGCTGACGAAGCCAAAGAAGACTTCTCTAAAATAATGGCTGTACTGAAAGAAGCATACCCATCCCTCTATGATGTCGTGACTCCCGACCAGTTCTCCCAATTCGAGCAGGAAATCAACTCGGAATTAGCTGACGGCATAGACAGACCATCGCTGTACAAGATAATGCGTCGCCTCGAAGGCTTTGTCCACGACTCGCACATCAGCCTTTATCCTGACAGGCACGCCAAGAATAACGGATATATGCCACAGATTTTCTTCGGATGGTATGGTGACAGTTGTGTCGTGACTATGACAAGAAAAGAATACTCCGAATATGTCGGCAGGCGCATAGCCAGAATATCTGGTATTGCTGCGGATTCAATACGCAACTATCATTTACCTCTGATCGGGAATTACGATGCCGCCGTTGAAAGCGTAAAAGAAGAAGTGTTGGCATACCAGTGCAACTACAACAGCAACGGTTATTGGGATCACACCATAGAATTTGCAGACGGAGAAAAGCGCAGCTTCAAGGGTTCTCCATCAACAGGACGACTGTCTGGCTTCTCGGAGCATACATATCTCGGCTATCTAATGCAAAATATGCAGCAGACGAGAAGAATGCTTAACGATTCCACCGCATATCTGGGACTCAACACATTCGTACTTAACGAGACTGCGACAGATGAAATCGTAAACTACATAGACTCCATCTCCAAAGCATCCGTTCCAAATCTCATAGTCGATGTCCGCAACAACCGTGGCGGAGATGTCAAAGTCCTGAACCGCATACTCTCAACTTTGCTGAACGAAGCGAGCCGGAACAAAGGCGCAATGAACTGGGTTCCGAAACGGGGAAACTACACCTCTTTCAAAGACTGCTGCCTCAATTACACCGATGATATGGAAATCTTCCCTGAATACGAACCAATGCCTGACGGTAACGGATACTATAGCATCGACGAAGACTGCAAACAAGTAGAACCGGACTCAACCGTGCAATACCACGGAAAAATATATGTCCTTACAAATGCCGGCTCCTGCTCAGCGGCAACGATATTCCCTGCGGAGATATTACGCAACAGACGGGGAGTAGTCGTAGGTCGTGAAACGGCAACCGCCTACCACTATATGACCGCATTGAAATTCGCCGACATACGTCTGCCGAACTCAGGATTCCAATTCCAAATCCCGCTTGTGCGTATCATCTACGACACCACACAAAACGAACGCATTCCTTACGGCCGTGGAGTCATTCCGGACTATCCTGTAGAAATAACAAGGCGTGAAATCTTCGAAGCGCCAGACTCAATTCTCACATACGCCCTTAACCTCATAGCAGAAGGAAAATACCTCGAAGGCGAAGACCCGTTTGCAGACTCCGACAAAGAACCTCACTCAAAGACTAGGCTCTGGTGGATTGCCCTCGGTGCAGCACTCATACTCGGTATATCAGGCTGGGGTATCTCCAGACGCAGAAAAATCGTTAATCTCACCAAAGAACAGCAATGAAACGAATCCTCCTCCTTCTTCTCTGCACAATCGGCCTCACCACCCAGGCACAGGAATACTTCGTAGACGGCTACACCTTCACCTACGGCGTAGCCAAACAAGACAGCCTCTACTCCATAGTCGCCACCGTCAAATCCAACTGTATGGTCTTCCTCAAAGACCCCATAATGAAAATCCGCACCTTCTCCGACGAACTCATCGAACTCAAAGGCACCGTCATCTGCAACGCCAACGAAGACAGCGATTACGAGGTAATAGTGGACAACGTCATCCTTGCCGACACAGACATCCGCTCCATCGCCCAGTTCTGGATAACCCCCGACCAGCTCGAACTCCTCCAGCACGGCATAGCCAAAATCCGCCTCACAATGATCCCGTCCAACCACGAAAAGCAATTCAAAAAAGACAAACTCGGCAAAGCCCTCTACCACTGCTACCAACTCGCCATCAAGGACGACGAAAGCTTCTGAATCCGCAGACACAAATATTATCACCCAATTAGCACCACCCAATCAGAAAAATCACTAATTTTACAGCCCGTAAAACTCCCCATTAAATGAAACAGCAGAAACGACATAACAAACCAGCGGAAAAGTCCGCCAAAGACAAATCGAAATACTTGTCTTGGTTGTTTATCGTGCCTGCTTGTGCATATATCTTGTGGTTTTGGCATATAGATAACAAAACTTTATTTGAACCCGAATGGTGGTGGTTAATAGTCTTTGCAATAATCGGCTTTGCCGTTGGTATTATACGGTTGATTAAAGATAAAGAGATTGTTTGGAACTGGAAAGAATACCTGGGCGGAATCTTCTATTCTTTAATATATTCAGTCGGTGGAGTCATAGTCTCTTTGCTATTAAAGTCAATAATCGTACTTGCAAACTACTATATACCCTCAAGCCGTCCTTATTATGAGGAATCGGCAATCGTTCTTAGCAAGAACTATTTCAGTGGGTATAAAACATCAGAGCACTATGATGTTGAATGTCAATTTAAGAAAGAACAAATAGGAACTCAACTCATTAACGACTACGAACTCTATAACCAAGTCCAAATAGGCGATACTGTCATCTTCACCCTCCAAAACGGCTTCTTCAACATTCCCGTCATAAAAGACAAAACCAAACAATAAACATCCCCTCTTATGAAAAAGTTTAGATTTATTATTGGTTGGATAATGATTATTTGTACAGTTAATCTTTCTGCACAAACTGTCAATGGTATGCAATTTTGTAATAACAACGAAGCAAAAAACGACTCCTTATCCCGCACCACTTTAAAGGTTGTAATTAACGGATTACTTTGCGAAATTGAGGATAAAATACCTGCGGATACATTAGACGAAAACGGACGGATTCAGCAGATTATAAATGAAGAATTTGCTGATTTGAAAGAATACGAAATAACGGATTGCAAAATCTTGAAAAATATTCAGATAGGTTGCGGTAATCCTCAAACGCCGTTGCTAATAATAACAACAAAATTACCATACTATCGCAATGAACATCTTGTTGGCAATTATCGCGGAAAGCAAGGCAAGCTTATTTATGAACTGAGCCTTAATGCAGATTCTACTTATACATTTAATCAAACCCGAAATGATAAGAGATGCCCTGTACCCAAAATCTGGAATTGTGGAATATGGAAGATATCCAAAGGGAATGTCATCCTCATTTCCAGCAGTGCCCCGGACAATCTTCTTGCAGGTGGTTATAATTTTTTAGACACTATACAGACCAAAGTCAACACTACAAAAAAACTTACACTGTCTAAAGAAGTTTGGCAAAACAAGAAACAAATTACATTAAACCGAGTTCCCAATGAATAAGTGGCATAAGATAGTCGGTATTATAGTCTTTGCAGTGATTGGCATTTATGAACTGCTGCTATGGGCTTTTGCAATTACCGATTGGGAAGATACACCATTGTATAATTGTATAAATAATTTGAGCGTAGCTCTTTGGCTCAATTATTTCATAGCTCTTTGTATGTTTATTTATCTTTGGCGAAAAGGAGGTAAGAAATGAAAAAGCGAGGATTAAAAAGATATTACCGCAATCTTTTCAAAAAGAATTTTGCCGAGAAGATAATTGCAGAGCTAAAAAGCGGAAATGCGGAATACGACTATGAGCATATCCATTTGGACGGATATCCGCTGACAAAATGGGCTGAAATCAAACAACACCTTGATGTCCTGTTTAGCCAGCTTGATACATTCAGGCTTAATGCAGAAACAATCAGTTCACCATTTCAAGTATGGGGATATATATGCCTTCAACGAAACTACGGATGTCAGATTGCAATGTATGTTCATACTCCCAATAATGACTTCGATGATTTTCCAAGGACATTTACCGATGTGTCAGAAACACCGACACTAAATCGTAAAGAGTGGATTGATTATCTCAAAGCAAAAGGAACGTCAGGCTATGAAATCAGATACACTCAGAATTGCGACAACGAACCCGAAATCATTATCGCATTGAAGAATACAGGAACTCCGATTTTCAAGAAATAAAACGGCAATTATGAAAATTGATATACCAAAATACGACCGAGGCTCAGGACTTCAGCTTTGCTGGAGCGACGACTTTACGATAAAAGTCACAAGCGAAAATGACGAAGTCGTTATTTCTGCAAACCGTGAAGGACTCATCTCGTTGGCAAACCATCTGCTCAATTTAGCCCAAACTGATGTGCCCTGTGGCACACATATCCATTTGGATGAAAATAATTCATTAGAGGACGGCTCACAAAGCATAATTATTGAGAAGATATGAAACAGTGGAAACAGACATCAGTAATGATAGGATTACTTCTTATAGAGGCAATAATAATGCTCTATGCTGTGCCTAAAGCCAATGAAGACGAAATCAATATGCAAATGTGGTTGGTAATTGGGTTGTTTTTTTTCTTACTGATAAGTTTGGCTATTTTAATAAAAGAGAATCGCGGTAAACGTAAATCTATTGCACAACTGTTTTTAATATGTGCTGCTACATATCTTCAAATAGTTTATTGTTCAATATTTTATAACTGGAGCATAGTATGTCTTACTTTGCCGATACTTCAAGTTATATTCGTATATGCAATTTTTAAGTTATCCCACGACATTGAGTCGTTAATGATATGTTGCTCAAATCTTCTGTTTTCAACGATATGGGCAAATCAGATGTGCGGTTTTCTCTGGTATAATAATAGATCAAACGACCCAGAAACTGTGGCTATCGCTTCCTTGTATGCGGTAGCCGGAACATTGCTTGTGCTGGTGTTCTCGTCAATAATGATAGTGAAATTCAATTCCAAGATCCTTGAAAGCAATGAAACTGACCGATAAACGATTTTGGAAATTTGAGGCAATGCTGCTACTTTGTGGCGTGTTAACTCTTTTGTTTGTATTTTGTTCTTGTAGCAATCGACATGACCTGACGGATAATTACTCGGTATTTACTTATGGCGATGGATTATATGGCGAGAGTGAAAGGGATTATCCTATATTTGTTTCAAAACTCGGATATAAGGATGAACCGTCATTCATCGCAAATGTCCTAAATGTATGGTGGAATGATTCTGCAATAATCATTGAGCAAAATAATAATTATTGGTGGATAATCACAGCCGCTGATAGCCGGTTGAGTTATGGAGATAGATATGTTGGTCCTCTTTCAGAGCAGCGAAAGGACAGCATCATACATGCCGAAAAAATCAGTATCAAACAGATGGAGCATAGGAATTATGAATAAGCGGCAGAAAATAGTAGGCATAGTGTCGCTTGCAATCTTGGCGATAATAAATTTCGTAATATATGGGTTGTCAGATATGCAAACTATATATAAAGGACACCCTTCTGTCGAAAGAGTCCTGTCCGATTCTCATGATGCCTTATTGAATATTGGGTATCTCGTATTGGCTAATTATCTCATTATAGTATTCTTGTTCATTTGCCTTTGGCGGAAAGGAGGCAAGCGATGAAAATCAACAAATGGAGTTTTATAGTTTCGGTAATAAACATTGTTCTGGCAGGACTGGCAATATATGTGTTGAAAGAGTATGAACATAGAACAGATATTGTATCATCCCAACATCCAATTACTGATTTTCATATATTGGAAGTAAATCGTAGCGGTGGATTCAAGGGTGGTTCATCCGTTAAAATAGCATATAACAGCAAAGAATATTATACAGGCATACCCATTACTCGATGTAAAACCGAAGATGTTGAAAAATTGGCGTATTACTACGACGCGAAGAACGATGCCATATTCGAGGAAAGTGAACTTAACCGAAGATATGTCGTGTTTTATTTCATCCTGTTTTTATGTTCGCTGCTACTTTGGTTATATCCCGAAGTGCGAAAAAAGAAACCATGAGTTTGACAGATGAACGCTATGGGGAATATAAAAGTGTTGACCAAAACAGGAATAAACATGAAGGTATTTTGGGCAAGCATAGAATACAAGTATAATGGAAATCCCATGAAAGGGGGATTTGTATATGTGTTTGTTAAGGCTAATTCTGAAACAGATGCGTATGAGAGAATAACCAGTGAATTTCAGAATTTGAAGTTATCAATATCTGTAATTGAGTTTTTAACCCAATACGATAAAAGCACAAAATGGAACAGTGCAAGTGAAACGAAGCACTATATGGACATATATAATTCTGCAAGCATAAGTAATAGCTGCGTTTTTGATACATTTTATGCTTATGAGCATGAATAGTATATAATTCGTCAAACTCGCGTTATACAGATAGTAAGATATGAAAATTAAAACATTATTTAAGACAATTTTTTGCATAGGATTAGTTATTGCTCTTTGTCTGTATCTATTACATATATATGGCAATTATATAGAACAGACACAGCAACCTATTACTGATTACACGTATAATGGGTATCAGGAAAAGAGTAGCTATAAAAATTCAAATGTGATTTTTATAACTTATAAATCAAGACAATACACACTACATACAGGAGACCGGATTTTAGACAAAATAAAGTCGGGAAATATCCCTAACTTATACTATTTTTCAAAAGCGGACTATCTATTTTTTGAAGGAGATTACTTGCCTATGGGTTATGCCAAGGCTGCTTTACTGTTCACAATCCTCTTTCCAGTTATAGGAACTCTAATCTGGAGAAAAGAGCTTGATAATGATATTCGCACAATGTAAGAGACACCTTAGATGATGTGATGACATGGATGACCGCCACAGGGAGGCATCCATAAAAAGTGAACCTATGGACTTGTCAAGGAATTGCTTACCACTACTGAAAATCAACGCTATATTCCATTCAAGAAACAAGCGAGGTACAAACTACGTTAATTAGTAGCCAAAACAGAAGGGAAAAGCAGAGAAATGGGCTGGAACAGCAGAATCACGCTATAAAGGGATAAGATTTCATTTTTTTTCGTTCAGTTCAAGCACTTTACGCATAGTAACGTAATGGTTTTAGCGAGAATTGTATTAACTTTGCGGCACAGACAATAATCTCGTTTTGTACTTTCATGTACTAATGGGACATTTGTCACATCGAATGTCGATTATTTATTGTAACTTTGCGTATGGCAACACTCTATAAGATATTGATTCTGTGTGTTGGCTTTGCTCTCTCCACTAACCTGTGGGCGCAAAGCCATCTTGACCCGGTAAACGACAGCAAGGAGTTTGCTGAGCGATATAGTCATTCTTTACTCACACAGGAACACAAGTGTGGAATAGTCGTCCTGCCGTCTTTCTCTAACAGATATGGCATTAGTTTGTCAACGAAATGTGATAGTCTGACACTTATTGAAAAACGGTCGCATGGAATTGTCTATCCTGATAGTGTGAATATCAAAGAGATTCCAGCAGTAAAGGTAGCCATTGATTCTGAATTTGGCAAAAGCGTTGCCGAACTTATTGATGCTGCCGTTCAAAAGGCAATGCCAACTTTTTCTGCCGGACTGGATGGTGTGATGTATTATTTTATCGCATCAAATGACAGCATCGGGGCAACATGGTCGCCTTCAGATGAATCATCTAATTGCGATGTGCTTGTCAATATTGTGGAAACGTTAAAAGAAGCGATACAAACCGGAGAACTCCAGAATTTTATTGATGATTGGTGGTGTTCAATCGACAAACTTCGGTTGTCATTTCAAAATGCACCAGCATTGCCTCCATTTTATTTTGATAAAGAATTCGCCAACATAGACAACAATCGACCTACAATCGAATACAGCGCAAGCAGTCCCCTGACAGATGCTTTTCAGTTTAATGTCTTCATGTCGTGTCCTGCGGATTACATAGAAGACACATTAAGTGGGTATCAGACACCGATTTACGGGTATAGCACAACGGATTCCATATTCATTGACTTTTGCAAGGATCTTGTAAAATGGCAGGAACAGGCATCAGTTGCCTATGTAAATGTTGTCATTAACGTTAAAGATAGTGATAACGAGAGTTATGATTTCAAAAACTCAGGAAAGTCGGTTTACTTAAACTTTACACTCCCTCACGACAAATTAACGATAGATAATTTATTAGAACAGAACAATAATTGCATATTCAGATATATGCTTGAAAATATGATGCCGAATGACGCTGTCAGGCCAGCGCCGAAGCACTCAGTAAGGAATCGAAAGTAAGGAGGCAAGCGATGAAACATCCATACAAAGAATACGAATCATCAAAATTTTGGGGAATAATAAAATCCTCAATAGAGGAATTGGTTGAAAATAATGATATTGAACTTCAGACTCCGATAGAATATGTCGTAGGCTATATTTGTAAAAACCTCTCATTAACTGATATGCCTGTTAAAGACATCTTACAAGAGCTTTATTCCAACAAAATCACAGAAGATGAAGAACCGGAATTATGAGAAAGTGGCAAAGAATAGTCGGCTTAATAGCCTTTGGAGCGATTGGCTTGTGTTTCGGATGCTCTCGTTCCATAGATTACACTGATGGCGAAGATATATTTTATTCTGATCTGCCTAAAGAAGTTCAGGATACTCTTATATGGTGGGGAGAGCATACAATAATTTCAATAGAGGATACTGTAATTGTTGAATTGCCGGATGTAATCTGCTATAACTCTGATTATTCTTTTATATACACTGAAATTGGACCGTGGATAATATCACGTAGGTTAAAGCGCAATACAGATGGGAAAGAGTGGAAATTTTCCGGGAATCTGAATGTCCCGAGACCGATTGTAACGATTGGAGATACAATATATATACCTTCGGATTATAATGTAGTCAGTATGGGAGTTGACAGTAATTCCGTTTTTAAACGACAGATTCTTAAATAATCGCAAAATGATATGTTTATACGTTCATGGTTCATATCGGCAATTAGACATATCGGAGCCGGGCTTCGGTATGGTTGTCTGTGGCTGTTCATCGCGGACAGAAAGTGTCATACCGGCAAATCCGCTATGGTTCGGAAGATTTCAATAACATAGACCATGCCGACAACAACCTTGCCAACGGATTTCTCGGCTTTCTCGTTCTCGCAGTTATTATAGTATTAATCGCCAAATAAATCTTGACATGAAACTGACCGATAAACGATTTTGGATAACGATACAATACATTTGTGTGTTATTCCTTACAGTATGCTTTACTGGACTTCTTGTGAGCGATTTATTCGTGTGGTTTATTGCTATATTCTTTTGGCTGTTCATTCCGGCAGTTATCGTTGCCTGCATATCTTTTATTTGTTCGCTAAGATGCAACGACAAGCATAAGAAGATACTGTTGATATTGAATGTGGTCAACATTCTCTTATTTTCATTCTTGTTTTTCAATCCGTCAAACAGATGTGATGCCGATATAATGGAAAGCCATTATATCGAATATGGCGGACGCATGGAGCGGATCTATCGTAATCTTTACAATAAAATGGCTCCCGGATGTTCCGTAGAGATTGAATTTGAGCATGGCAATGTTTCAATCTTCCATTTATTAAACGGGAATGGCGAGATGGGCTCCAACTGGGATCCGAGCGAGGAAAAGATTGATTCGTTGCTCATTCAAAGCGGGCTAGACAGAAATTCTTTAACTTGGCTAAAAAAAGAGTTGGAAGAAATAGGCTGCATATCTATTTCCTTGCAGTC
>ERZ779892.2283-NODE-2283-length-15259-cov-11.139832_pt1 | contig 15259 bp, 6 predicted proteins | sample MGYA00511552_ERZ779892 | MGnify/ENA primary metagenome ERZ779892 (study PRJEB29588, sample SAMEA2154561) | human gut metagenome | biome: human gut; feature: human-associated habitat; material: faeces | place: Denmark | collected 2008/2010 ... | reverse complement strand
GGGTCCTTGCGGCTGGCCTGGGCCAGCGCCACAATGTAGCGGTACATCAGCTCATGCACAAATACCGTGCTGACTTCCTGCTGCATGGCAAGCAGATCTGCCTGACCGGCAACGGGGCGCACACGGTCCAGCAGGCGGCCTTTGCTCTGCCCGGCCAAAATTGCCAGCTCCGCTTCCTCATCGGGGTAGCCCATTACGGCGCAGACCATGAAACGGTCCAGCTGAGACTGCGGCAGCATCTGCGTGCCGGCGGCGCCGATGGGGTTCTGGGTTGCAATTACGGTAAAGGGTGCGGGCACCGGGCGGGTGACGCCGTCCACCGTCACCGTGCCTTCTTCCATCACTTCCAACAAAGCCGACTGCGTGCGGGAGGAGGTACGGTTGATCTCATCGCCCAAAAACAGGTTGCACATCACCGCACCGGCGTGGTACACAAACTTGCCGGTCTCTTTCTGGTAAACGGAAAATCCCACCAAATCGGACGGCAGAACATCCGGCGTAAACTGCACGCGGCTTTCTTTCAGGTCCAGCGCGCGGGCAAAGGCCAGCGCCAGCGTGGTTTTGCCCACGCCGGGAATATCCTCAATCAGCACATGGCCGCCCGCCAGCATGGCCATCCAGATGGTGTTTACCGTTTGCTGTTTGCCCTGCACGGCCTTGTTTACTTCGGCCGTAACGGCGGCGGCCTGCTGTGTGTACTGCATGGTTAATCCTCCCGGTGTTTTTTCCATATCACCATAATGCCAACGGCGGCGGCAATAACCACCAGCCCGGCCCACAGTGCGTTGTTTTCCAGCCAGATCATGGTATTGGAGATCGCGCTCCCCTCGGATTCCGCGCTGCCCTCCCCCGGCAATGGGGTCAGGGCCTGGGGGGCCACTTCGGCAATGGAGCTGCCGCCGGCATCCTCCACGGTCACCTGGCGCGGCGTTTCGTCCCAGGTAGCGGCGCTTTCCTGCAAATCCTCCTCTTTGGTGGTGTCCGCAGCGGCGGTGTCGTGCTCCGCAATTACCAGGTAGCGCTGGCTGTTGCGGGTGTAGGGGTGGCAGGTGGAAAGGGTCAGCAGGTCCCGCCCCGGCTGGATCAGCACAGCGTTGATATCGCTGGGGTCAATAATTTTCAGCTCGCTCACGCGGTAAATCAGCGTTTCCCACGGGGTGGTCAGCTGGATCTTGTCCCCCACCTGGATCTGCTGCACGTTGCGCAGCATTTCCGCGCCATAATAGCCGCGGTGGGCGGCGATCACGGTGTTGGTGTTTTCGCCGCCCAGCGGCATCGAGGTCTGGCCCAGCAGCGCCGCGCCTTTGGCCAGGTTTTCGCGGCTGGCGCCCAGGTAAACGGGCAGCTCCAGGTTCAGGCGCGGGATCCACAGCACAGCCAGCACATCATCGTCATAGCCATAGGCAGCAAGGTCCAGCGGGGCTTCCTCGTAGGCGAACGGGTCGGTCAGGCCGCTTTGGCCCCCGGCGTAAATTTCCGCGTTATAGTCCTGCATCGCGGCGTACAGTTCAGGGTAGGCGCGTTCCGGCTCCGGGGGTTCGGCTGTGGTTTCCTCCGCCGCGGGGGCGGTGGGCTGGGCTTCGGCGCGGGCCGCAAACTGCGCAGCGGTTTTGGCGTTGCGGGTGCTGGTCCACCACTGGGCAGCGGTGGGCTGTATCAACAGCGCCAGCCCCAGCAAAATGGCCAGCCAGGCCAGAATTTTAGCAATCAGCCGTCCCATTTAGTCATCCTCCTCGCGCTTTTTGCAGCGGTGCAGCAGCAAAAGCAGCAGCAGCGCTTCGCCGCCGATCACAATGCTGCCCGTTACCGCGATCCACGGCCAGGCATCCACCACGCGCTTGACCACCGTTCCGGTGCGCAGCGCCTGATACTGCACGGCCTGCGGGGTGTTGGTTTCTTCCTCTCCATTATAAGGGATGCGGGTGCCGCGCACAAGCATGCGGTGGGTGTTGATGGCATACGGCGTGCAGGTAACAAGGGTGCAGTAATCCTGCCCCGCGGTGATTTCCAGATCCTCGGTGTGCTCCGGTTCCACCACTTTGATTTGATCCACCTGGTACGCCAGCGTTTCATCCAGAATATGCAGGTAGAAACAGTCGCCCTCTTCCAGCTTGTCCAGGTCGGTGAACAGCACGGCTTCGGGCAGGCCGCGGTGGCCGGTCAGCACGCTGTGGGTGCTTTCGCCGCCAAGGGGGTAGCTGGAGCCTTCCAGATGGCCAACGCCCCTTTGCAGCACATCATCGCTGGTGCCTTCGTAAATAGGCAGGTTGACGTCAATTTTCGGGATGGTGATATACCCCAGGCTTTCGCCCACATCCACAAGGTCCACATAGCTGGTGCCGGTATCCTCCGCTTCGCCTGCGGCATCGCGCTCCACGGCGTTGTCCAGCTGCTGGTTATAACGGCGGGCGGCCTCCTTGGCGGCGTCCAGTTTTTCGGTATCCATGCTTTTTACGGTATCATCGTAATTTTGGATCGCTTCGCTGGCGTGGCGCTGCGCCACCGCGTTGCTGATAACCGGGTACGATGCCACCCCAATGCCGGACAGGATCATCAAGGCCGCAAAGCCGACTTTTAGTTTTGTTGTGGTATCCATAGCGTCACCGCGAACCTTTCCGTGAGAGGGTTGAAGTTGGGAACTGATGCAATTAGAAATTAGAAATTAGGAATTGGAAGTAGGCAAAAGAATAAATAATAAAGAATAATGAATCATTGTGGTGGACCGCGGCGCATTGCGCCGCTCAGGAGATATTGGGTTGGGGGTGGTTTTTAGGGTAGTGAATAACAATAAAATAATCTGTAGGGCCTTACGGCGTTGCACACCACAAAATTGTAATAAACCTCGCCCTGCATGTAGGGGGCGGCGTCCCCGACGCCCCGTTTGACGGGCCTAATAATTGCCGCCCATCCACCCCGCGCCGCAAACGTTGCAAATCATTTGTAGGGGCCGATGCTCGCCATCGGCCCGTTTGAACGGGCCTTGCCCTATTTATTTTTAGGTTCTGCACGGGGAACCACCCCTCAGGCCGCTCCGCGTCCAGCGCAAACAGCGCCCCGTCCCCTCTGTCGCTCCGCGACATCTCCCCGCCCCGCGGGGAGTCACCCCTCAAGGGGCGCCAATATCTCACCTTATGTTTGCGGTGGCTCCCCTTTGAGGGGAGCTGTCTGCAACGCAGACTGAGGGGTGGTTCCTCGCCACAAACCTAACGGCCGTGGGGTGGTTCCTCGCCGCAAACCTGACGCCCATGGGGTGGTTCCCCACGCAGGGCCTAAAAATCAACCGAACAACGGCCATGTACACCCAAAAAAATTTATTTCCCAATAACCCACCATAGGGGGAGGGCCAAATCCGGCCCTCCCCCTGTGTATGATGGATTATCCCTCTATACCCTATTGGTGAATTGTAACATTGTTTTGCCTTGCGGCGGGCGCATCAGGCGCGGTTCTTCTTTTTCAGGCTCAGCAGCACGCCAACACCGGCCACAACCAGCAGCACACCAATGCCGCTGAACAGCAGGGTGCCGAAACCACCGGTGGTGGGCAGTTTGAAGCCCTTGCGGTTGATGATAACGATTGCTGCATAGTTGTACGGAGTTTCGCCATTCTTAACCTCGGTGGTATTGTAGTCATGCTTAATCAGTTTACCCGTGCTATCAAAGGTTTTCGTATCACTCCATGCGGTGGTGTAGTCCAGAGTCAGGTTTGCGTCCACCGGACCAGTCAACAGGTTATAGCCTTCGTGAGTCTTGGTTTCAACCAGCTTATACTCGCCAGTCGGCAAACCATTTGCAACAGCCGTACCGTCGTCTCCCGTCTTCAAATTCATAACAGCAAACCACTTAGGCTCATCACTAACAGTATCGTTCAGCTTTTTTGCTGCTGCTTCCTCAGGCGTTAAAAGGGTCTTATCAGCACCCATAAACTTAACGGTGCCATTTTTGTTCATCGTATCTTTTTCTGCATCATACTTTTTATAAAGGGTAAATTCAACATCCTTCAGCGGTTCGCCATCCTCATTCTGTTTCAGGATGCCAGTCTTGAACGTATAAACAACAGCTTCGTCATGGATATCATACGGAGGATCCGCTTCAGTAGTGGTAATATTTGTCTTCTTGGAGTATTTCAGGTCGGCACTGTTTACATTGCCCACTGCACCAACCGAAGCGCCGTCCTGGAGCTTTGCGGTATAGGTAATGGTAATGGTTCCACCTGCATATGCCGCGATCTTGTCAGTAGCAAATGCAATCGTAAAGCCAGACTTACCCTCAGCATTCGTTATCGTCAGGGTATACTCAGTACCCTCTTTAAATGTCGTTTCTTCAGCTTCGCCAACTTTTCCTTTAACATCAATATCACTATTAACAACCAGCTGGTCGCTATTCATTTCATCAGATACGGTGAAAGTCTTCAGTTTTGCAACGTTTTCAGGAACATTGACAGTCAGAGTATACGGAACATCATCACCAATGCCATAGTCTGCATCCTTTTTACCTGTAATTTCCTTTTTGAAGTCCGGCTTGTAGTTCTTTACTTTAACCTGTGCTCCACTAAAAGCAGTAGTGTCAAAGCTCTTTACACTAGTTTCAGGCTTTTGCGCGCCTTCAATATCACTTTCGGTCGCTGCAACCATCTCGCCATTGTCATTGATCTTAAAAACATAGGCAATGCCGGAATCCAAAATGTAACCATCGTTTGCATTAACTTCAGTTTCCACAAAGGCATATACACCTTTGGTCAAACCAGAAACGCTGATTTTGCCATCATCACCCGTGGTAAGGACACCCGTTTTATTAGCTGCGTCAAGCCACTCGCCTGCATTATCTACGCCATTTGCAGGCTTCTTCTCAATCCAAGTCCATGTTCCGTCATCATTCTTCTTATAGAGCTTAAACTTGTAGCCCTGCATGGTTGTAACTTCTGGATTCGTACCGCTCTGCTTACCGACTTTCTGCAAAACAGCCTGACCATATGCAGTAGAGTTTTTCGGGAAGACATGAACATCGTACAGCCAATCAGTCAGACCGCCATTCGTATCAGTCGAGACTTTTGTCATAGGAACAGAGACAAAGAACGGCTCACATGCAGTCTTGACAGAATCCGGTGTTTCGGTTTCAAGCACAAGGTAAAGACCCAAAGGCAACGTTTCCATATTCCCATCTTCACCCGCCACTTTGCCAAACTGAACAACGCCACTGGCATTTGTCTTTTTCGAACCGACTAGAATTGCTTGCGCGTTATTCTTCAGTTTATAACCGCCGGTAGTAGTATCAGGTTCTGCATATTCATCCCAGCTTGTAGGCCAAGTTACATTTTTACCATCATAATAGTCTTTCAGGTCTTCTTCATTCTTAACCTGATAAACGGTAAAGGTTGCACCTGCTAACGGAGTAGGTGTTTCAGTTTTGCCATCAACGTTTTTCGAAGGAAGACTATCTGCGTCTCCTACCTCGCCGGTTGCAGGCCCTCTACTTGCATCGTTCCACTCATACTTATGAATCGTAATGGAACCTTCCGTTTCCGTCCAAACCGGATTTGGAGTGGTTGTCGTTGTTGTTCCACTGTTGTCCGCTGCCATTGCTGGCATGGCGCACAGGCTGAGGGCCAGAGCGGCGCTCAACAGGCCTGTGAGAAAACGTTTTGCTTTTTTCATTTCAGTACCTCTTCTCTTAAAAAAAATCATCATCGGATGGGCGGCGGGGCCGCCCGGCTTAAGGGTTCTGCATCAGCACGGCGTGCAGTGCGGGGCGCTGCAGCGGGGAAACGCTGCCGCGCCGCCCGCACTGTGCCGTGAAGAAAAAAGGAGGAAAAACTGGGCCGCTTGCCCACTTGGCTTAAGGCTGCGCCCTGCCGTAAACGGGCGCGCACGGGCGGGCAGGCCCTGCATCCTGGGGGTTGCTGGGTTTCCGGGGGATGGTTAATGTCGCCGGCCCCCTTTCCTGTTGTAGCGGAATGTGAATATCAACAGCCCTGCCACCGCCAGCGGCATGCCGATCAGCAGCCACAGGCTTGGCGCGTCTGCACCCGTGTGGGGCAGCTCAGGCGTTTTACGGTTCAGAACGGTAAGGTTCATGGTGTAGGTGTTGCCGGACTGCGTAAACTTGTCTTTGTCCGTAATTACCTGCCCATCAATAGAACACTTGCCGCCTTGGGTAAATTCGATCACAATTGGCTGTGCCAACAGGTTGTACCCCGCATGTGCCTTGGTTTCCGTCAGGCGGTATGTACCGGGTTTCAGATCTGTGAACGGGTTCGGGGTTATTTTGCCGTTGTCGTTCGTTGTACCGGTATAGGTAGTATCTACCTGCGTTTTTCCTTCGGTTGTTTCGACCAGCTTTTCCAGCTTGAACTCAACACCACTCAAGGGCACGTCATTGCCTTTTTCGTCTTTTTCCGCGTCCTTCTTGATGATATCCAGTACAAACTTCGGGTTCTGCAGCGTGTTGGTCAGCACAATCTTGCCGCTGCCGCCGGTGATGGTTCCATCGGGGGTCACTGTGGCTGTATTGTCTGTTGAGCTGCCCGCGCTGTTCGTTTCGCTGTTTGCTGTCGCTTCAGCTTCAGCCGTTACAACATACGTATTGCCGTTAATCGTAATGGTTTCGTTCGGCTTTACCGCGGTAAAGTTGCCAGCCTTATCCACCGTACCTTCCACAATGCGGTATTGGTAGTTCGTGTTGGTTTCGCCAACCTGGCGCTGATCCAAACCGCTAAAGGTATGCTTCCAGCCATTATTATCATCGGGGGTAATGGTAACATAGGCTTTCGTGCCGTAGTTTACCGGTGTCCAGTCATCATCTTTTGTGCTGGTTGCCAGGCGGCGCTGGAGCTGGATGTAGATTTGTTTCGGCTGCTTCGCAGTGCTAAGATCGTCCTTACCATTTGCATCTTTCCAGAGCTTATCGAACTCAATGTTGATCAGTGTGCGCCGGGTGTTGGTAAAGATTGCGGTAATTGGGCAGGTGTTTGGCTCCTTAATCACGCCTTCCACGGTGTTGTCGATCACATCGGCGGAATCGCAACCTTTCGGAACAGTTACGCTTTGCAGCCTGGAACCATCTAGCGGTGTAACTTCCTCGATGGTATAGCGGGTGCCAACGGGGATGCCGGTGATGGTCACGGTGTGGTCTGGGTATTTTTTCTCATCGGTCATGTCGATCTCAACATACCTTATGATGTCCTCTTTTTCCAGACCAGCACCGCCAACATCATTAAAGGTAACTTTGAAGGTGTAGGTTCCGGTCAAGGTTTCGCCCTCTGCGGCCTTCTTTTGGATTTTCAGCCCGCCGGTTTTGACGGTGTTGACGTATTTTACCTTTAGCTTTGTCAGCGTGGATTTTGTTTCGTCCGGGTCCTTATAGGAGCGGAAGACGATGGTGTTAGCGGTAGTGGGCTTCTGTCCGTTATAAATGTTTTGAACATTGCCGCTTTCTTGTTCCGTCTCAGACGTAATCTTTTCCGTTCGGCCATCATCGGGGCCGCTTCCCTTCTGCTCGATTAACGGAGGTGCTGGATCCAAAAGACTTACGCTCTTACCTCCGCTCATCGACTCAACCTCCTTCCCGTTCTCGCACACCGTCCATTTGGTGTCGTACAGGTTTTCGTTCAGTTCCTCTTTGAGCGAAATGTAGCTGCCGCGGCGGAACTGGTCGCTGAAGGTAACGGTTTCTCCAGCTTCCAGAACAAAGCGTCCGTCCTTGTCCACCAACTGGGTGTCTGTGTCATTGCTGGAGGTGTACTGTGCGTTTTCGGCGTTTTCCAAATGACCGCTTTCGGCGGAGCCGTAATCCGGGATTTCCTTCTGATCGGTTGTAAAGCCGGTCATCTTACTTGGCACCGCTTTGGGAATGAAGGTAAAGTCCCTGAAATAGATGTTGCGGTTATAGTTATCGCCCACGCGGATGGTTTTGACGTTGTCGCTAAAACCGTCCCGCTCTTTCATCTTGTGCAGGTCCAGCTTTACGGTGACCCATTGGTCTGTCGTCACTTCGACCGAGCCATATGTTGCGCCGTTAATGCCTGATGTGTCAAGGCTGCCTTTTTGGACGTCTTTATCATCCAGCAGTTCCAGATACAGGTTGTTGAGGGAAAGGTCACCTTCACTACCATCCGTTGTATCAACGTAAACCTGGAACGTAAGGAAGCGCATGTCTTTGATATTGATGGGGTTTTCCAGCGTCAGGATGCCACGACGTTTCTCACGCGCTGCACTTTGCGTATCCATATAGCGTGCGTACCAGTGAAGGACCTGTTCGGTATTTTGCCCGGTATCTTGCCCGGGATCTTGCCCGGAATCCGGCTTGGAATCTGGCCAGGGGTTTTTAACCAACTCGAAAATGTAGTCGCCTTTGTTTGATTCGGTTGGTTCGGTTGCGGGTTTAATCGTGTTACCAGTCGCAGTCAAATTCACCTTTTCGGTATCGCTTGGATTCGGTTTAGCGGCCAGTGTTGTTCCATAATGGGTTGCCTGATTCTGGATGGTGAAGTTGAAGATTTTCTGGTTTTTAAAGCAGTTTCGGAAGTCATCATCAGTAACGTTTTTCAGATCGACCACTTTTTGAACCTGCAGCTCGTTATTATCCGGGAAGTTGAACGCCACCGCCATGTTGGACTCCCACATACCGCGTTCCATATAGTACATGGTAAGGGTGTGCTTTTTGCCTTTGTCGAGTGGAAGAGTAGTGCCTTGCGCGTAGAAATTGATGGGTTCGCCATTATATGTTACGGACTTGACAGAATTTTTATCTTGATCACTACCTGACGTTCCGCCTTGTTTGACCTTACTGACATAGGCTGTTACACTATTCTTTCCATCGTCTGTCGCGCCAAATTCCAGCAGGCCGGAAACCTTACCATGGGCGCCGCCAACGTCAAGCGCCAGCTTGCCATCAATGAATACCCAAACGTCATCGTCACCGGAGAAGAAGAACTTGATGTTGGTTTTTACCTTTTTATTGTCTTCACCAATCTTATTGGTTTCCACCATACCGTCATCCGTCAGGGTAAAATCCATCTGCAGCTTGGTGCCAAAGCCGTAATTGTAGGTAGAAGCCACACCACCGGTTGCTGTTTCATTGAACGGGAAGTAGCCATAGGAACTTACAGTCTTGTCATTTTTGGTTATCGTTTTTGAGGTGGAGTTAGATTCAAGATTGCGTGACTTTTCCCTTTCCTGCTCGTCTGTGCTTGATTTCAGGAAATATTGATCTTGCTCGGTATCCTGCTTCAAGTACAGGGTCGTATCCTGGCTGTCAAAGTACCAGTAATCAACGCCCTGATCCTCATCAAAAATCGCTTTCTTGGTAAAGGGGAACGCAACATTATTGTACACATTGCCAAGCTTTGCATTTTTGGTGTTCGTGCCGCTCAAAAACGCTTCATCGAAGTGCGGTTCTGCTACTTTTGTATCTTTCAGCAGGGGTTCACTTGTTGCTTTACCGGTGGATGTTGTATCCGCAACCAAGCCCTGATAGGCATAGTCATAACGTGTACCATTTCCTTCTTCATTGATTGTGGAGTTATTGATTGCCATGAAGCGATTTTCATTTTTGAAGGCGCTATTAAGCCCCCAAAGATTCAATGCAGCACTAATCGCATCAAACCTAAATCCCCAGTCAGAATAAGAAGGCTGGAAATGTCCGGTATAAAGCGGGTATTGGGCCTTTGCAGCCTGATAATAATCGCTCAGCGCCTGATCAAATTCACGGAAGGGTACCCAGTTGCGGTAACTTACAGCAGGAGAACTTCGATCGTAACTATCACGGTTCTTGCCGTTCAGTTCGTAATCTGTATAATAGTCATACAGCGTACTGGTAACATATTTTGTGTTTGCTTCTTCCGTAAAATTAGCGGGTTTAATATCTACTATTGTAGTTTTTTTCCACGTTTCGGCATCACGCGGGGTACCTTTTGGAGCCCAGTAGCCGCCACGTTGGCCCTTGCCATATACTGCATCGTCATTCGTATCCGCATAGAAGCACCGTTCCGTCACCTTATAGTCTGTAGGTATGGTTTCCCAGCCTGTACTGTTGCCGCAGTTTGCAAGGTTCTTATCGTCACTCAACGGATACGAAGAGAATACGATTTCGGTATAGCCATCCGGCACATCTGCTGCATAGTAATCTGTGCCCTCAATCCGGCTCATTGTGCCGCCTATGCTTTCTTTGCCATCTCCTTTTAAGCGGTAGTAAACTGTACTTTGATTAGCTTTGGGGATTGAATAGTCGTCGGTATCTCCCGTCAATGCCATCTTGGAAAAAGTAGCATCGTAATAGATACAGAAAGAGTTTTCTATACCCCATCTTTCGTTGTCTGCGCCAGTATAGATAAAGCAGTTACTTGTATCACTGTATGTAAAGGATTTTTTATCATCACCACTAACATCTTCACCATAGAAGTTATAGATTTTGCTGGATTTGTTTTGACCGCCCTCATTCCATGTAAACTTAACATAAGAGCAAAAATCGTCAGGAATCTTAAAGGTTGCTGTGGAATTAGGAGCAATATTTAAGGGTATTGGGTCACCGACCTGATCAAGTTTTCCTGTTTCTTTATTCGGTTCATAAAACCAGGCTTGGACGTTCGTTAGTGTTTCACTGGTTTTATTTTCAAAGGCCATCTCTTTGCCAGCGAAATGCTTATGGCTAACCGTATAGGTAAACCATTTTCTGTTCTCTCCGTCATAGTAGTTGCCGCCGATATAATCGTTACGAGTTGGATCGAACGACATCCACTTAAGTTGATTATTATTATCTACTTGAACAATTGTTACTTTGTATGTAGGGTTATCGTCTGTAGATGTATCTTCATTATATCCGCAAAATTCAAGTCCACCCAACCCATTATTTGGATAGTGTTTGGCCTTATTCAGGACTGCAGAATAAATTTTTCTTCCGTCCTCCGTTATGTCAGCTTCCTGCATATCAAGATAATATTTTCTATCACCATTTGGATTTTGTCCAACAATGGCATGTATTTTTACCTTTTTATAATTGGTCCAACTGGTAGGCACTGCAAAATAGAGCGTGTAAGTCTCCGGCGCTCCCTCACTAACTGCCTGCACGTTATCCACGCTTTTTGCGGCGTACATCTTCTGCGGCTGTTCGGTCGGTTCCGGGGTGGCGGTGGGGGTCACGGTCGGCACAGGGGTGGCCGTTGCGGTGGCTGCCGGTTCCGGGGTCGGGGTGGGTTCTGCCGTGGGCTCCGGCGTTTCGGTCGGGGCGGGCTGCTCCGGCTCGGCGCTTTGTTCCGGTTCCGGGGTGGCGGCATTCTGCTCCGGCAGAGCGGTATTCTCCCCGGAGGCCGTTCCCGACTCATCCTCCAGCAGCTCTACTTCGTCAGGTGCGTCGGGCAGAAGATCCACCTCGGCGTATACAGGCAGGGCCATTGCCATAACCAGGCAAGCGGTGACAAGCAGCGCTGTCAGCCGGCGCGCCCAACCTGTTGTGTTTTTCCCTGTTCTATTCAATCTGCTCACTCGCCTTTCGCGCTGGCTTGATGAAAGCACATTGTTCCACAGGGGATCCCTGTGGAACAATAAAAGAAGCCAGCTTCTTTCACTTGCGCAACCGTTGCCATGTTGTTTTCAAAAAAATTACGCATCGAATCTTCTCATTGCGCATTTACTTTTCAGTGTTAAAGTATAGCACTTTTACACCAGAAAGGCAATACAATCCACGTAAATTCCTGTTTTTCAGCACTTTTACTGATTGCGTTTTCCTCCAATTATGTAATGTATTCAAAGCCTTTGTATAATTTATTCCTAATTTTCTTTTTGGCAGCGGTCATTTTTATATACTTTAACCGCGCGTTTATGATCCTCTGCGCACACAGAGCGCAACTTTGCGGCAAAATTCGCCTTTTTTGCTACATTTCCCTGTTTTTGCGCAATTATTTGTTTCGCATGCGCCTGTTTGTGGCGGGGCCTGGCGGCTGGGTGGGCGCCTTGTGGGAGGGATGGCAGGTTTGCGGCGCACGGTTCCCGTTTTTTGCGGCGCGATGGGTACACCGCGCCCCTGCAAACGGTTTGCGGTGTTTGCGGCGGCGGGTGTGTGTTTGGTGGATTGCACGCCCGCCAACGGGACGCCGTTCTCCCTTTACAACGGGGTGCGGGTTTGCTGCAGATATGCCATTCGCTTTTTTGTCCCCCCTGCCCCGCCCCTGATTCCCGGTTCCCCCTTGCCGATCTCTATTTGCGCCAGCTCCTGAGGTGCATCTGAGAGCAACGAAAATAGCGAATCTTTCGCAAGCACAAAATCCGGCTGCGTTTGCTGAAACAGACGAGCTTTTTGACGTTTCAGATAGCTCCCAGCTCCCAGCTTTCAATCTATCCTGTGTAAACTGCAACCCCTCACGCGCCATTCTGTGCGGCACTTACCTTATAATATAGGGGTGCTGCCCTGTGTAAATTTGCAACTGATCTATTTGAAGCAGCTGTGATCTATTGCAATTTTGCACAGGGTATTGCCCGCATTCTGTGCCGAACATTCCCGAAACGTGTTGGAAAAACGCACAGGATTGCCTTGTTTTCCTATGCCGCTTACCGTTGGAAAAACGCACAGGTTACCCCCGGAACAGTTGCATTTTACACAGGGTATTCCCGCTCCCCTGCCCCGCCGTGACCCGCGTACCTGTTGGAAAACCACACAGGATAGGCCCGTTCCCCGTGTTGCAATTTACACAGGTTTGGCTGTTTTTGGCTTATTTGCAACTTTACGCAGGTTGCTTTCCGCACAGGAAAATGGTGGTGGAATGCACAGGCTGCAGTTGGTTGAACACACAGGTTTGCGTTGTTAAATTACACAGGCTCTACCTATTACTAATATAGAACTAAACAACTAAGCCATAATAACAACCAGAGGTAAGCCGGGAGATGGGGGAGAACGGGAAAAAATTGGTGTTGCCATTCCATCAGGTTACAGAACTCTGAAGCAGCAGGACAGAAAGTACAATAAAACCCTGTGTAACCTGTACCCGGGCGGCAACCCCCACAGGATGTATGGCAAACCACAACGCGGGTGTTGCATTTTGCACAGGGTAATGGCGGTGAAACCCTGTGTAAATTTGCAATTCTTGTGCTGGACAACAGGATGTGCTATAATGTTTAGCATGATGTGCGTGACCACCCGGGATACAGCAACCGATATAGGAGGCCCCTGCTTATGGCGGCAAGTAAACAGAAAAAAGATGATCCGTTTGTCGTTACGTTTGAAGAACGCGGGGACCAGACCATCGTTCGCAAATCCAATGACCTTGTACAGATGACGCGCAACAACCTGACGCTGAGCCAGCAGCGCCTGATGCTGCATATTTTTTCGATGATTAAGCCGGAGGATACGGACCTGCCTTCTTATGAGCTGAGCATTTATGATTTTATCAAGATGACCGGCATGGACCCGCACAGCGGGGCGCTGTACAAGCAGGTGCGCAAAAATATTGAGGAGCTGGCCAACGCGCCCATCCAGTGGATCAAGAATAACGGAACTTCCACGGTGGAAACATTCCGCTGGATCGATAAAGTGCGCATTGATGAAGGCCGCGCGCGCATGACCATCACGCTGGATCCGGTGCTGAAACCGCACCTGGTGCAGCTGAAAACCCTGTATACCACCATGGATGTGACCTACACCATGCTGATGCGGTCCACCTATTCCATCCGCATTTACGAGCTGTGCAAGAGCTACCAGAGCCTGTACCTGAAAAAGAAAGCGGCCGGGGAACCGCTGGTATGGAACCTGAGCATGCTGTATGAACAGCTTTCGTATACGGCCAACCGATGGTCGGATTTCCGCCGCCTGGCACTGGAAAAGGCAAAGGCGGAAATTAACGAAAAGACGGATATTATTTTTAATTACGATGTGTACGAAAAAAAAGGGCAGAAGGTTCTTTCGCTGGTGGTAACGATTGACCCGGTGGATGATGCCGCCGCACAGGCCAACCTGGACAGCATCAACAGCACAGTGCGCAAAAAGAGCAAAAAGAAGGGCCGCCCCACCGTGGCGATTGAGGATTCGCTGCTGGATGACCCCAGCGTGATCACCTTTGATTATGTTTCGGCACCGGAAACAACGATCCCCTATTCCTTTGGACGCCACCGCACCGAGCTGCGGGAGGAAATTGTTGTGAAAGCGCGCATGGATCAGCTGCGCGCGGAGATTACGCCCGAAGAGCTGCACGCGGTGGAAGTGATCATTGATGTGTTGGCAGACGCCTGCTGCACCATCCAGGCAGGCGATGGCGAGCAGGACGGCGGCAACAAAACGGTGTTTGGAAAGATGAATGCCATCATCCTGGATTGCGGCGGGCTGACCAGTTGGCTGGCCGGTGTGGCACCCCGCTATGCACAGGAGATCATTCCCCGGTCGCAGACGATGCGCAGCCCGGCGCGGTACCTGAACAAGGTGCTGCGCGAGGATATGGATAACTATCGCATTTATATTTTCCGCAAGGCAAAGCCGGCAGCAGAACCCAAAGAGGAGCTGTTGGAAGCGGAGTACCATGTGATGGACGAGCCGGTGCAGCAAACGATGCCGGAGCCTGAGCCGCCCAAGGTAGAGCTGATTCCCGAAACGATTGTAAAACGGCAGGATATGCGAAAAGAGTTTGCAAAGTTTGTAGATGATGGATACCTGGAAAAGACGTTGACGAGCGGCCAACGCGGCGCTTACCACGAAATTTACCGCCACCTGGCAGCGCGGTGCGTGCCATCGCCTTCCAGCCTGCGCAATGGGCTGAAAGACGAAATGCGGCTGCATTACCTGGCCTGCATGAATGAAGTGATTGAAAAGTATGGCAGCCTGACCCCGTTGATGGAAGCTATGGCGCATGAACTGGACTTTGATGTGTTCTGGGCAAAGGCCGCCAAGGACCCCAACGTGAATAACCCGATGGGGCTGTTCTACCACATTATTGAAGAACGCGCGCTGAACCCGATCGGCACCATAATGAACGACCAGGCACAACGGCAGAAGGTTGCCGCCAAGGAAAAAGGTGAAAAAGATAAGTGGCACAACGAAAGCTGGATGGATGCTTTTGAGGAAGATATCCCGGATGACAGCGAAGAGTAATTGAGATGAAGCGGAGCGGAACATCCGGGAGCGTTATTATAATAAGGTAAGCAGCGGCTGGCAGATTGCTGGCCGCTGCTTTTTTGTTGGGGTGCAGCTGAGAAATGGAAATATCCGGCGTTTTTTGATTTCAGATAGACCTTGGGCAACACCGCACAATTCCCGCCTTACGGCTTAAGCACCGCTCCGACGGCTGC
>ERZ779892.2282-NODE-2282-length-15259-cov-12.049132_pt1 | contig 15259 bp, 5 predicted proteins | sample MGYA00511552_ERZ779892 | MGnify/ENA primary metagenome ERZ779892 (study PRJEB29588, sample SAMEA2154561) | human gut metagenome | biome: human gut; feature: human-associated habitat; material: faeces | place: Denmark | collected 2008/2010 ... | reverse complement strand
TTTCTATTCCTATAATTTATAAAACTAAAGATAGTCCTGATATTGTTTGGATTAAAGGAGATAAAATTGAAGGTGAAATAAATAATATTTTATATAATATAGAAATAGAGGGTATTTCTTCAGTTAACGATAATAAACTTAGTGATGATTTTTATGCTGATATAGCAGATATTATTAAACAAGAAGGTATTGAAAATGGTTCTATAGATGTTCATATTAATCGAGCTGCTCCTATATTTGCTGGATTTAGACAAAATGTTTTAGGAGAACTTAATATGTTTATTAATCAATTAACTTATTTATTTGATAATGATAGTAAAGGTAATTGGGTTCTTCGTAAAGACACTAATGGATTAATTGAAAAAGTACATTTTAATAAAACTACTTATGATGATAAAGGTAGAGAATGTATTCTTGTTGAAGGTAAATGGCTTGATAAAGAAAAGACTAAACTTAACCCTAAAGCTGGTAAACTAAGTGGAAATTTCTTTAGCTTTCAAAAACTATTTAATACAGAGGATTATAAAGCAGGTGAAGAGCTTGAACGTGCATTACTTCTCTACGGGGGAACGTCCGTAGGCGAAGCCGGAGGACTTATTCAAGTTAAAGGAAATACTGCTACTTTAAATGTTAATAGTCCTCTTATTAGAATTGAAAATGGTAAAATTGTTTTTAATGAAACTCAAGAAGTAAGAAGTGTTATAGATAATATTGTTGAACAATGGATTAAATCTTTTAATAAAGAGATTGTAGCTCATGGTAAACAATATCAAAATATTCTTCAAGAACTACAAAAAAGTAATGAAGATTTAGTTGATTTTGCTCTTAATACTGCTAATGCGTATATGCAATTAGACGATATTCTTGAAGGCGATGTTAAGTTTTATAAAGATGCTAAAGATTTTCTTAAACGAGCTAAAGAAATACAAGCTGGTGGAACTGCTTATGCTGGATTTGATATTAATGATACTCTTAGTGCTAAAATTAAAGAAACCGTTGGTTATAACGGAGCTAAACAAGAGATTAAATTTGGTAATACTACAATAGATAAATATGCTAATGCTTATTCCCCCGTAGAAGGATATGCAATAATTCATTCTGCTGGAAAATATGCTCGTAATGGTTTTAGAGCTGTTACTATTAATAATACTGTAAGACCAAGTAAACAAGCTAATAATATTCAACAAGAATTATTTAATTATCTTAAAGATGAACTTGGTGAAGTTGCTGCTACTAAAAAAGCTGCTGAAATTGCTAATGGATATAGAGAAGCAAGTAAAACTAATGACGCACAGTCTTTTATTACTATTGAAGAATTTATGCGTAGACGTTATGCTGATGGCACTTTTAAAGAATATGAAGATATATTTCAACAACTTTATGAACTTAGAACTGGTCAACGTAGAATTGAAGATATAGATATTAGTAAAATTAATTCTCGTATTCAAGTACAGAAGAATTTTTATTATGACCATAAATATGATAGTTATACTGGAGTACATTATCCTCGTCAAATTAAAAATGCTGAATTTGTTCTTATTCCTGAACTTCTTGAAGGAACTCAACTTAAAGAACTTTATAATTTCATGCATAAATATGATATTGGGCAAGTTAATACTAATGAAACAAGCAAAGCTGCTAAAAAGAATGTTTTAACCTTTTGGGATAATGATGGAAATATTAATCCTAATTTTGAACAAAATCTTATTTCTAATAATGAAAATGCTATAGAAGATTATTATTATCGTTTTCTTTATAAACAACAAGATGTTCCAGAGCACATGAAAGATGCTCAAAATAAAGCCGGTGTGCAAATTACTAAAAAGATTTGTGATAATGCTAATGAATCTGTTAAACCTTATATTGATACTTTCTTTAAAAATTATTGCGCTAATATTAAAGAAGATTTTAAAAAACTTCTTTTTAATATGGGCTGGAAAGAAGATAAAAATGGTAAATTAGTTAATATTAATAGCGATAAACAAACATTAGATTTTACTGATTTTTATAAGAAAGCTCGTATTGAAGCTCAGCGTCTTGGTATGGATTCTAATTTTATAGAATATTTAACTCCTGATGAATTTGGTAATCCAGCTATGCCTAATTATATGAATAACGTTAGTAGTAAACTTGAAAGTATAGCACAAGCTATATTTAATAGTAGTATTACGAGACAAAAATTTCCTGGTTGGCATGCTGCACAGGTTACCCAAGTTGGTCATGGAATGAAAGTTTTAGACAATAATGGTAAACTTAGAGAACTTAAATATCACCCAAAAGTTATTGTTAATAAAGAAACTGGAGCTAAAATAGAAGAAACCGAGTATAATAAATTATCTGATGAAGATAAAAATAAATATGAAGTTAAACAAGAAGCATATGCTGAAGTTATGATTCCTCGTTGGAGCAATCTTATTCCTAATACTCCAGAAGCTCTTGAAATGATACAAAAAGAAGGTCTTGATATTCAACTTGCTTATCGTATTCCTACTGAAGGTAAACAATCTGTTAGTATCATTAAAGTAGTAGGTTTTCTTGATGATGTTTATGGTAGTACTATTATGTTACCTGATGAATGGGTTACTCAAACAGGTTCTGACTTTGACGTTGACTCTGTTTATGGCGTTTGTCATTCTCTTAAAATAGTAAAAGATAAAAATGGTAATATTAAAAGAATTAAGAAATATTCTGCTGATGATTTTAAAACTGATTATGCTAAATATAAATATTATATAGAAGATAATATTAATAATAAAATTTCTTCTGATATTGAAGATGAATTTCATGAAGATAAATATAAAGTACTTAAAAAACGCCTTCGTGATGTTGTTAAAAAACTTCGTACAGAAAAAGATAATAGAGATAATCTTTATAAAGAACTTACTAATATTGGTAAAGAAGCTGGATTATTAACTTTTAATGAATTTTCTAAATTAGACGAAGTTGATAAATTACCTCGTGTTGTTAGAAATAATAATATTCTTGATGCTATGATTGCTATTATGGCTGATAATAATAGTAGAGAAGAAAATTATTCTCGAAGTAATTTTGATAAACTTTCATCTGCTATGAAAGAAATGGATAAAGCTCGTGGAGCTGATTCTGTTACTCGTAGCGTTTATAATCCTTTTGACCAAATGGACTTTATGGAAAATGCTATGGGTGGAGCTTCTCTTAAAGCATTTTCTGTTACACGAGATACTTTTAATAGCGTTAATAATTATGCTAAAGGATATTTAGGAAAAGGTCATGAAATTATTGCTGAATATGATTTAACTGAAAAAGATTCTAATGGAGAATTTATTTATGATGCTGAAAATATTATTAAAGCATATGGTTTATATAATGAAACCACTAAAAAAGGTGATGTTATATTATTAGATAAAGATGGTAAAAAAACTAATGAAGTCGGTAAAGCTGTTACTGCAAGAGTTAAACATTATAGATTAGCTAATAGTTATAATAATCGTAATGTTGTTGGAGAATTAATTACTGTTTATAGTTCTCAAACTACTGCACATATTCTTGATGCTATTAAAGAAGGTTCTATTTTTAATGAAAATGAATTTACTTTTGGAACATTTAAAACACTTATAGATATAGGTATGGATTATAGAACTGCTATTGCGTTCTTAATGCAACCTGCTATTACTACTATTAACGAAGTGAATAATGAAAGTAATAGTTTATATCTTACAGGTGGAGGAAATGCTGTTCAAAAAGCAATTAAAAGAATTGCTGCTAAAGCTGGTTTTAAACTTGGTGCTACTGACATTACTGACTATTCTAACTATGAATCGGTATTGTTAGCGTTGAACTCCAACGAAGAATTTAGAAATGCGTATAGAGAGCTATTTGGGGCTGAAATTTCAACGCAAAAGCCTATACAGGAACAACAATTCACGTTGAATGCAAAAGTGCTAAAATCACGCTTAGAATCGGCCAAAATAAATAATAATTCTGAATTATCGCAACAAGATAATGATATTAAAAATGCTGTTTTTGATATTGCTGTTTGTTTAGCTTTTGATAAGATTAATAAAACTACTAAAAATCTTGAAAAAGTTCTTCGTTGTTGTAATCCTGATAATTTTGGAGCAAAACAAACTATTAGAGAAACTCGCACTATTGTTGATAATGTTATAGCTTATGGATTTACTGATAATGAAGTTGGTAATACTGTAATGTGTGAAGGTAAACGTCTTATTGAAAAACTTTATCCGGGATTTGCTAAAAGAGAATATGATAAAGATTCTGATATGTATATAACATATACTGGAAATATTGATGTTGAAAACAGTGTTTATCCATTTTTAGCTTCTTTCTTTAAATATGCCACATTAACAAGTGTTGATGTTAATAAACAATTATTTCCAACTGAAAGTGATACGTATAATGCTGTTCTTAATGCTGTTCAAATTAAATTAGGTGTTATATTTACACCTAAACAATATAGAGAATATAAACAATATATGATGAACATGATATATTCTCAAGTTCCTATACTTAATACTTCTTTAACTGTTACTAAAGAAGGTTGGTTAAATGATAATAATGAATCTATTATTAAATCTACTGAAAATGATACTAATTATTGGAATGCTGAAATTTCTCGTATATTTGGTTTTGAAACTACTCAAAAAATTAATTTTGATATTAAAGATGTATTTAATCCTACTAAAGAAGAACTTGATAAATTTAATGCTCTTACTCCTGCTCAAAAAACATCTTGGATTCAAACTCATATTGATGGTGATTTAGGTATTTTTAATTATCTTAATGTAAATCTCAATAATCAATTTGAACTTAAACGTAAAGGATTTACTCATCAAAGTATTAAATTTACAGATTCTGCTGAAAATATGGACGATATTTATATTGAATTTGGTACAAGTTTCTTTAATAAATCTCCTATATTTAGGCTTGCTGTTACTGATTTAATTAAATATGCGTTTATTGTTGATGGATTTAAGTTTAAAAAAGGAGCAGTTGATAAAGTTATTACTAATAATTCTCTATATAAAAATATAGAAGATATGGGTACAGGTATTGTTCCTGCTATTAGAGAAATATTTAGATATTATGCTAATCCTGCAAGTGCAGTTACAAATGAATTTATTGATAAGTTTATTCGCAGTCATAAAGAATATTGTAAAACTATTAAACTTGGTAGACCTGAAAATAATAAAGGTATAAGCAATGTAGCTTTTCAATTTAATGTTTGTAATGTTGGAAATGGTTTAGTATTTATTCCTTTTGATGGTAGATTTAAAACTTTACTTAATGAAATAAATGTTGAAAATACTCAATCTCCTCAAGATTATATTGTTATTAGTAGAACTGTTGGTAATAATAAAATTAATACATTGTATAAAATAGATAAACGTGAAAGTGGAGTTTATCTTATCCCTATGAATTTACTTGAACCTAATGAAACAGGTGATTATAGCGTTAATCCAAATAATAACAAATATGGAGATATTAATTTTTATAACACTGTTATTGCTGAAGCTGAAAGTATTGGGGCTAAAGAATATTTTATTGATAAGGATAATAAAGTAAAATTAAAAGATAAATATAAAGAACATATTATTCCTCGTTATAAGTTTAATTTGGAAAATAATACTATTGATAATGTTAATGAATTTCAGAATGTTTCTGTTAACGGCACTGAAATACAAAAAGCTGAACTTAATAAACTATTTAAAGATGTAGAGGCTTATATTCAATCCCCCGTAGAGGAGAAAGGTGATTATGGAGTTGTACGTTCTAATTCTTTTTATATTAGTGAACAAGTAGGAAAAACTGATATTATTACACAAAATATTCCTACTGAAAATGGTAATATTCTTGTTACTATTAGAAGATATTCTCCGTCTCCTGCTTTTAAATCTAATTTACATAAAGATTTAATTAATAATGTTTCTTCTAATAATACAGAAAATATTCAAAAAGTTAGAATTGAAGAACGTGATGCTTATAGAAGTGCATTAGCTTCTAAAACTGAATCCCATAAATATTATAAAATTGAACATATTACTGAAGAAAGTGTTAGAGAAGAATTTGAAAAACAACAACAAGAAAATAGAGATAATTTTAATAATGAAGCATATGCTATTACTACAGATATAACAGATGATTATATAGATAATTCAAATAGAATAACTGAAGTTGATGAGACTTCTGTGGCTATGATTGCTGCTCTTAGAAGAGCTGAAAGACGTGGAGATGATGTTGCGACAAAAGCTCTTCGTAAATTAGATATAAAAGGTATAAATTCTTATCGTTCTAAAGATATTAAAGATAATAGAAAAAATATATATCATATTCTTAGTGATTATATAACTACTTATTCTAATATGCTTGATAAACAAATGAAATGTTATGTTATTGGAGATAAAGAATATAATATAGGTGAATCTGATTTATATGAAGTTTTAAAAAATAATCCAGATGAAGTTCCTAATATTGTTAAATTATTACTTGAAGCTATTACATTTGGTGATACTTTTGGAAATATTATGAGTTTACCAATTGATGGAGTAGATGAAGATACTAAAAGATATATTCAAAAAATTCGTGATTCTATAAATAAAATTCGTAATTCTTCTATTATTAAACAAGGATTTGATAATATGTTTAATAAATATATTGCTAACGAATTTGCTAATAATCCTAATATAAGAATGAATGTTGTTAATCTTAAAGATACTTTTGGAGATTCTGGTTGGTGGGAAACTAATATTGGAGATATTGCAATGTTAAGTAATAAACAAGTACAAACTGTTGTTAAGATTGTTAATAGAATTATGAATCAAGCTGCAATGCAAGATGCTCCTCGTAAGAAAAATGAATTTCTTAAAAAGTTTGATGATATATTAGCTAAAACTGGTAGTTTTAGATGGGAAAATATTATTAATGAAAATGGACAACTTATTAGACCTTATACTGCTAAATTCCTTACTGATAGAGATAAATTAGTTGATGCTGTTAAAACTGCTCTTGATAAATATGGAATTGATAGTAAACAATATATAGAAGCTAAACTTAAACGTGATGAATGGTATGCTGATAATGTTGAACAATATGTAGTTAGAGAATATTATGTTAAGAAAAATGCTTTAGTTAGAGAAATATTTGAAGCTGCTCCTGAAGAATATATACAATATATGAAATATATTCATGAAAAATTTATTGATGATCAACCAGATATTGGATTAACTGTTCAAGAACGTAATAGAAGAAAAGAAATAGATAAAAAAATTAATCAACTTACTTCTGAATATAAAGATTCTGAAACACTTAAATCTCCTGAAGAAAGAGAACGTGCTATTAAATTAAGAAATTTTATTAAAGCTAAATCCGCTCTTGATAAAGAATATTTTGATTATAATGATACTGATGAATTTAAAGAAAATCTTGAAAAGAATTTAGCTATTATTAAACATTATGAGAAAAATAATCCTACTCAAACTTTAGATAAACGATTAGAGAATATTGAATATAGAAGTGCTTATGAATGGATTAAAAATAATAGTTATTATATTATTAATAAAGAAGCTAAAGATAAAATTAATGAAGCATTTTCTATACTTAAAGATGAAGATAATTTAAATAATGCTAAAATTAAGAAAATAATAGATGATGCTAATGCTTATGATGAATTTGGTAATATCGATGCTCGAAAATTAAGCGATAAAGATATTGCTACTATAAAAGTACTTACTAAACATAAATATGATTTTAGTTATGATAGTAATGCTGGAGAAGCTATATTAATAAAAGATATTCCTAATAATCTTCCTATATTTGACGATAGTTTTTATCGAATGCTTCGTGATCCAAGTGAAAATGAAAAAGAAGTTAATCCTCGAAGAATTAAAATTATAGGTAGAATTAATGAATTATTAGGAAAAACTATTACAGCTGTTGAATTTGGTGGAGATGGACGTATTCACGCTAAAGATATATTTACTAAACTTACTGAAGAAGAAAGAGAAGAACTTGCTAATTTATATAATGCTTTACGAAATATTAAAGGTAAACGTAAACCAAAAGAGATTCGTCAAAAATTTAAACAAGAAGTTGAATTTAAAACTAATAATACTGCTTTTAATACAGAACTTAGTTGGGCTTTAAGTAATTTAAAAGGTACTAAAGATTTTGATACTTTTATTAATATTTTCTGTCAATTAGATAATAGTGGAGAAATTATATTAGATGATAACGGTAATTATATTCCTAATAATGACATTTATGGATATATAGAACCAAAAAATGATAAATATATTAATAAAAAGAAAACTGCTGCAAGAGAACTTATAGAAAATAATGTTGATTTTATTCCTAATGAATACTATTATGCTGCTATGAATGAAGCAAGCAATAATGGTAATTTTAAAGAATGGTTTGATGCTAATCATGTTTATAATCCATATAAACATAAATTTGAACCACTTCGTGTTTGGACTGAAATGAAAGTTAATCCAGAAGGTTCTCTTAAAGGAACTTATAGTTATGTTCCTACTAACGAAAATGCTGAAAAACAAGTTAAAGACGAATATGTAAATAAAAAATATAAAAAATATAGTAATAATTATAATTCTGATAATGGTCATTATAATAATTATGTTACTTTAAGTCCTAAAGAAAAAGAAATGCAAAGTTTACTTCAAGAAACTATGGATTTTTTTGCTGAACATAATAAACATAACACATTCGTTGAACAAGGTTATATTCCTCGTAGACGTAAAGTTGTTACTGATACAAAATGGGTTGTTAATCAATTATTAGGGGTTACTGGTTTAGAATTTAGAAATGATAGTGAAGATAGATGGAATGCTAAAGTTGATTATGCTAATGATTATGAAGTTGAAAATGATATGCTTAAACTTCTAAAAGGTAAAGGTTATCAAGAATTAGAAGAAATTCGTCCTAAAGGAATTGGAGAAAAAGATGAAAATTATCATAAATATCTTCAAGATACTAAAAAGAAAAATGAAGAAATTAAAAAGCATAATCTTGAAATAGATAAACAACTATTTGATAAAGATTATCGTAGTGTATTTGCAGAAGCTATTTCTAATCAAGTTGTTATAAATGCTCGTAATAAAGCTAAGAATTGGTTATATTTACTTCAAGAAGATTTAAAAAATACTGAAGCTGTCAAAATTAGTAAATTTACTGGTAGACCTGTTATTAATAAACGTACAAGTGTTGATGTTCAAGATAATTATCATACAATCAGTCAAGATAATACTTTAAAACAAGTTTATGATTTTACTCATCGTCTTATTTTTGAACAGTTTAAAGAAAAGTCTAAATTAAATAAATATGCAGATTTAGCTCGTAATATTACTTCTGCTAAATATATGATTTTTAACGTTACTGGAGGTATAGCTAATATTGGTACTGGTTTTGCAAATATTATGGGTGAAGCATTTGCTGGAGATAATCTTAGTAAAAATGATATTAGAGAAGCTATTGGAATGTATATGAATAATTCTTTACGAATGATTGCTGATATGTATAAAGATAAAAGTGATAATTTTGCTGTTGCTCTTACTAAATATTTTAAAGTTGTTGATTTTGACGCAATGACAGAAAGAATTCGTGGAGAAACCGCTGGAGAATATGCTCGTAGAATGCGTAATTTAATGTATAGTTTACAATCTGGTGGTGAACATTTTATGCAAAACACTGTTTTATTTGCTATTCTTAAATCTAATAAAATATTTGATGATGTAGACGGTGTTAAACGTTGTGGAAGTTTTTCTGAATATATTTGGAAGTTAGAATATGATACTATGGTTTCTATTATTTCTAAAGATAAAGATTTACTTGAAGAACTAAAAGAATTTAAACGTATTATTAAACAAGATAAAACTGAACAATTTAAATATGATACTTTTAAACATAATATTATAGAAGATTTCCTTAGAGCACATGCGAGTAAAGAAATAATTCAAGAATATATTCATGCTAAAAATCAAGCTATTAAAAAAGCTAAAGAAGAATGGAAAACTAAACCTGCTATTATTGATCTACTTGAATTAAAGAATGGAGAAATTGTTCCAAAAGCTGGAGCAGAAATTACTCCAGATATGATTAATGATATAAAAAATAAAACTGTTAATCTTAATAAGAAAATTCATGGTGTTTATGATAAACTTGGTGCTGCTCTTATTGAATTTACTTGGTGGGGTAGTTTAGTTATGCAATATCATAAACATTTATATCCCGGTGTTATGAAACGTTTTCGTCGTCGTGGATATTATAATGAGCAAACTAATACTGTAGAAGTAGGTTCTTATGTTGCTTTTGTTGATTTTCTTAGTAAAGAATTTAGAAATGTTGTTAGCGACGCTAAAAAACAAGGAGATGGATATGTTGGCATAGCTGTTGCTTCTGTTCAAAATACTTTTAAAGCTGTAATAAATACTATAACCAATATTAAAACTAATTGGAACTTAATGTCTCCGTGGGAGCGTAATGCTGTTAAACGTTGTCTTGGTGATTTATATGGTATTCTTAGTGCTTTATTATTAGGAGTTACTATATATGCTATGACAGATGACGATGATGAAAAAGAAAGTAATGTTGTTGCTACAGGATTATATCTTGCAGATAGACTTCTTTCTGAATCTCAAATGTACACTCCGTGGGGACTTTATTCAGAAGGTAAAACTCTTTGGTCGAGTCCTATTGCTACATATAATGGCCCAAGTGATTTAATTAAGATTATGGATTATACTGCTTGTTGGTTATTTGATGAAGATTTTAATCCTGTTTATAGTACTGGTATTTATAAAGGAAGAAATAAAATAGATGTTCTTGTTAAACGTAACATTCCTCTTTATAGAGTTATTGAAAGACTTAATAATATGACTAAAAATAATAGTTATTATAGAATTAATGAGAAAGCATTAAATATGAAAATTAGTAAATATATTGCTGACCAAATTAATCCTGATTAAATAAATATTATTGATGGTAATTATATAGCTGGAGTTCATTCTCCAGCTATTTTTATATTTGCACATGACCAAGAGTATATTGCATATAATAGTGCGTATAGTAGCTATATATTATTAATAAAGGAATATTTGTAAATCATTGATTATCAAACAGTTAGAAATGTTAAATGTCCGCTATATAGTACATTTAACACTTTTTTTAACATGAAATGTCCGCTATACGGTACATTTTTACTATATTTATATATAAATCTTACAAATATTAAAACTATGCCTCGATTTGCATTTGAAACTAAAGCTAATAAAAAAGTTAAAGAAATTATTGCCAATAAAACTAACAATAAACTTGAAAATATTATTGCTACTCCATTTACTATTGATCCTGAATATATCGATAGACATATTACTGTATCTTTAAAAGAAGAATCTGTTCCTAAAGAATTTATTTCTATTTCTAAACAAATTAAACTTGGTAATTATTGTGTATGTATGCAATCTATTGGAGATATGTTTCCTTATTGGCTAAATAAATCTTCATATGCCGGTTTTATTATAGGATATATACTTAAACATATTCAATTATACGGTAACTTTGTTGAAATACCAGAAAAAGAATTTGTAGCTTGGGGTGGTTGTCATAGACAAAGATTTTATGAAGCACTTAATGCTTTACTTCGTCCAGCTGTACCTTATCCTTGTGCAGGTGATAATCTTGCTCTTCTTGCTGCTACAACTAAAAAGTCTATATATGTTGTTAATCATAACTTTATCTTTAGAGGAAATTATGATGAATTTGTAACTCTTTATGAACTTAAATTTCCTAATGGTTGTAAACTTGATTCTAAAGGTAGAGTTATTATTGAACGTTAATCAGTAGTTGAATGTGTTAAAAAATAAGCCCGCAACAAACTAATGTCTGTTACGGGCTTTTCTATGGGTGCTAACTTGCGTTACAATAGCTATTTTTAGCTTAATTTCGTAATATATTTATAGTTTAGTATAATTATATTATTCTAATTTCTTAGAGCTATTTTTAGCTTTAATTTTCGTTTTAGGTGTAGTATTGTCATCAATACGATTAACCATAAGAGCAATACCTGTAATTTTATCGTTTATAATATTAATATCTCCACGAGTAAATCCAATTTCATTAGTAATATTTATAAGACGATTTGTTGTACTTTCACCAAGTCTACCAGCTTTATTTATATAATCAAGTAAAGTATTATGTATAGTTCCAATAAGTTCAATACAAGTATTATACATATCTTTGTAATTTATATTAGCACGAATATATTCAACATCTTTAGAAATATCATTTAATAAATCATCAGTATAACCTTGACCTTTAATAATTTGCTCTTTATAAGCAACAATTTGAGCTTTAAGATCTTCAATGGATACTATCAAGTATCTAAGTAACAATATTAATATAACTAATATTGTCGAAATTGATATAATTAAAAATACATTCATAATTAATTGTATTAATAGCTATGAATTGATTGTAACTCCTCTACGGGGAATCGCGAGGAGCGAAGCGACGAGCATCAACATCAAAATATACAAAATTAGCAATTTGATTTTTATAAGCAATACCCACTCCGCTACGCTTCGTGGAATCCCCCGTAGAGGAATCATCACCATTTATAGCTTATTATTTGTTTATTATTGTTTATTATTCTTAGTTTTTAGCAACATTTCGCTTATTATTAATTTTATTTACAATAACAGCGTCATTAATTTCATTAACTCTACTTTTAATAGAAGCAATATCTCTACGAGCAGCATTTATTTGTTTAATTGTATTATCTAAATCTTGTTTAATACAACCAAATTTACCAAGAAGTTCATAAACAGATTTAATAGTATTAATAAGATTAATAATGGGTTGTTTAAGTTTAATATAAAGATATATTATAATAGCTATTACAGATAGTATTATAGCGCAATAAAAAATATCAAATGCAATCATGATTGTTTAATTATTAAAGTTTGTTATTTACCTGTACTACCAAATCCACCAGCTCCACGTTCAGTTTCACCAAGCTCTTCAATAGTTTCTACTTCGTCCCAAATAATTTGTTCACGATGCCGAACAAGAATTTGAGCAACTCTATCTCCAACGTTATATTCAACAACAGGCACAAATGGAGTGTCAATGGCTCTATGAACTATCATAAGTTCACCAGTATAGCCTTCATCAAGAGTACCAGGACTATTTTGCATTATAGCCATAGTTTTAGTATTACTACTTCTTGGACGAATTTCCATTTCATAATCTTCAGGAAGTTTAAAATGAAGTCCTGTATGATAAATTACATGATCATCTTTTTCTTCTATACTATGAACATAAACGTCCATACAAGCATCTCCTTGTTTACTATAAACAGGAAGTTTAACGGTTTCGTCTTCACGATAAACATTAACACCAACATGATCTAAAGTATCAAACATTTTAACTAATGTATCATAAAGAGTTCCATCATCTGGAGTTGTTGCTGCATAATAAACAGCGTCTGCTAAAACATAAGGTATTTTACTCATTTTAATTTTATTGTTAAAAGATTGTTACATATTCATTAATATATTACCAGCAAGTTCTATCTTTTTAGCTTTACTGCCATAAAGAATAGAATCCATACGTTTAAGACCATCACTATTATCTATATTAGAATAATAGCCGGTAACTGCATTATAAGCACCCCATTTAGTATTAATTATTTCTTTTTGACCAATACCATTATAATAATAATTATTCATTTCTGCAACTACATTAACTTTTTTCATACTAATTTCAGCGTCATTTATTGCAGAAAAATCTCTCATAATAACTTGTTGAATATTATGTCCAGTTTGATAAATTCTACTATATTCATCATCAGTAAAAACTACTTTACCAAAGAAACTTTGTACTTCTTCATCTTTTATAGTACTTTTATACATATGATTATATACTTCATTAAGAAAATTAATCTTAGATTTAGTAATACTTAGTATTTCATCAGCAATATCTATATTATTATGAACAGATTTAGTATGTCTAAAACTGACATAACTTTCAGCATTTCTAATTGTAGCATTAAGAGTATTTTCGCATACAACTCTTATAGGTATTAGTAATATTTTAACTCCAGTAGAACCATCATGAGAAGTAGTAAATACAAGATAATTATCTACAACATCGTTTTTAACAAAAATATTATTAGGTAATTTAGCACTAACAAATATTCTTTGACCTTGACCAAAAGCTCCAGCTGTTTGCCAAATAGCTTTATTTTTGCCAATAGCTTTGTCAAAGAATTTAAAAGCATCAATATTTTGAACAGTTGTATATTTACCTTTAACTATTCCTAATGGAATATTTTTATCAGTACGATAAATACCATAAGTATTATCTATAGGATCATAATCTATACCACCTTCATTAAAACTATCTTTAATATTAGATAACATAGCTGCATAAATATAACATTTATCAACACTCCAATCTAAACCAGCTTTTTTAATAACTTCTTCAGAAGTAGTGCAGTCTTCAACATTGACTGCACCTTTAGTTCTAAATGGAACACCTTTAACAATATATCTACTCATTACGCTAACATTTTTGCATATTTACGAATATCATATTTTCTATCATGAATACTTTTATCAAACTTAAAATAAACTTCATAAAAATCTTTTAAAACTTTAAGTTTAGGTTCACGATGGTCAACAGTAATAATTCTATCACCGTTATCTAAAATAAGAGAACAAGGAATATTAACGATACTTTGAATAGTATAATTATGTTTATTTACAACATCTTCTCGTATTTCACATGTAGAAATATATTCTCCTGTAACAACTCCACCTTTGTTAATAAAAATAGTAGGATTATAACAAATATCTGGTTCATTTTTAAATACTTTAGCCATAATATCATGACTATATATATTATAAATTTTAGCTTTATATGCGTTATTATTTATTATTTTACCATCGCTAACACTCTTTAAAATAAAAAGATAACGAATATTATTTTTATAATTAGAATTACTTGCTGTTGCAAATTCATCATCTTTTAAAGTTAAAGGAGATAATAAACCAGTAGTATAAAGTTTATTAATAGTATCCATTATATCTTTTATTTCATCATCAGATTCTGGTTTTATTTCATCTATGGCTTTACAAATATTAAGAATATTATCAAAATATTCTTTTCGATAATGAAAAGTAGGATTATTTTTATCTATTTTATTTAATATTATATTAGCTTCTCGTTTAAGCACATAAGAAAAACC
>ERZ779892.2272-NODE-2272-length-15293-cov-2.870652_pt1 | contig 15293 bp, 9 predicted proteins | sample MGYA00511552_ERZ779892 | MGnify/ENA primary metagenome ERZ779892 (study PRJEB29588, sample SAMEA2154561) | human gut metagenome | biome: human gut; feature: human-associated habitat; material: faeces | place: Denmark | collected 2008/2010 ... | reverse complement strand
GGACTCCGTCAGTAAATGATCCTTTCCCACGGCTTCCAGAGTGTTCACCGCTGCTCCTACTGCCATGGAGACATCATGAGCTGCCAGCTCTGTTTTTAATTCCTCCACCTTTTGATAGAATTCCTTTTCAGAAATTCCAGTGCACAGAACCACCAGTTCATCTCCGCCGATACGGAACATTCCATTTCCCTCAAATACACGTTTCAGGCAGTCACAGCACCTGCGGATCAGGCGGTCTCCGGCGGAATGTCCTTCACTGTCATTGATCCGTTTTAATCCTGTAATATCACAGTATACCACGCCGATGGGCTCGGTATGGTCCACCTGCTCAATGTACCTCTCCATAGCATAACGGTTCCCCAATGTCGTCAGCGGATCCGAATAGCTCATCACTTCCAGCTCCCGTACCAGATTTCTCTGCTTCAGGGACGATACGATAAAGTGTCCCATGATCTGCAGCATCTCCGACACAAATTCAAAATATCTGGTCGAAGGATTGTCTACTCCGTAGAAGCCGATTACTTTCCCATCATCATAAAGCGGAACCACCACCAGGGAATGAATATTCTGTCTTACCAGAACTTCATACATCTGCGGATCCACATCTTTCATTTCTTCCAGATTCCCTAGCAGCCGTTTCTTGGATACGTTGTTCACTTGCGAGAGGGCATAGTCCAAAGCCTCTTCCTCGGCAATGCCTTTCTTTACTTCGCCGATAAAGGTCGGCAGTACGCTGGAGTAGAGCGAAGAAAGCACGCTGGCCGCCATTTGGGTATGGTCGGCGATTTCTTTCATCTTCACTCCGTTGTTTCTCAAGTATTCTATGCGTTTGTAAATCTCAAAAAGTTCGTTCATTGCACCTTTTATATTGTATTACCGACTGCAAAGTAAATACATTCATGTTATAGTTCTGTTGCATGAATGTTTCATTAATGTTACATAACAATTCGTTGATTACATGAAAGTTATTAATAATGGAATTTCATTTTTCCGTTTGGGAATACATGATAACTTTGCCGTCGAAAACCAAGAAACGATAGAAAAATGGAGATTATGGAATTGAAGGCAAATCAGAAAAAGGCACTCTCGGACGTATTGTTCATCTTGTGGGCCGGCGGTGCGGCTTTGTTGTCTTATTCATTGGTATATGCACTTCGCAAGCCTTTCACGGCAGCCACGTTCGATGGGCTTGATTTTTTCGGAATGGACTATAAGACGGCCACGAGCATCGTGCAGATTGCGGGTTATTTCCTCTCCAAACTCATCGGTATCAAGGTGATTTCGGAGATGAAAAAAGAGAACCGGCTGAAGTTCATTATCGCCTCTGTGGCTGTGGCCGAATTGTCTTTGGTGTTGTTCGGAGCGTTGCCCCGTCCTTATAATGTCTTTGCCTTGTTCTTCAACGGGCTGTCGTTGGGTTGCATGTGGGGTGTGATATTCAGTTTCTTAGAAGGCCGGCGGGTGACGGATTTATTGGCCAGTCTGATGGGGTTGAGTATCGCCATCAGTTCCGGTACGGCCAAGTCGTTGGGGCTTTTCGTGATGAACGGACTTCATGTCAGCGAATTCTGGATGCCCGCGTTCATCGGTGCGTTTGCTTTTCCGTTGCTTTCTTTGTTGGGATGGGCGATGACCCGGCTTCCGCATCCTACGAAGGCCGATATGGAATTGCGCACGGAGCGTGTGGCTCTCGACCGCAAGGGACGTTCGGCCGTATTCAAGAGTTTCATGCCCGTGTTGCTGATGCTCTTCTTTGCCAACCTGTTCATTACCGTGTTGCAAGACCTTAAAGAAGACTTCCTCGTGAAAATCATCGACGTAAAGGCGGCCGGTTTGTCTTCATGGGCTTTTGCCAAGATCGACGCTACGGTCACTTTGGTGATCCTCATACTGTTCGCGGCCATGTCGATGGTGAAGAGCAACGTCAAGGTTCTCTGTCTCTTGTTGGCCTTGGTTACTTGCGGCTGTGCCGTGTTGAGCAGTGTGGCCTTCAATTACGAGGCTTGGAATTTGCCCGTCACGCTTTGGCTTTTCCTGCAGAGCCTGTGCCTCTATACCGTCTATTTGAGTTTCCAGACTCTTTTCTTCGAGCGTTTCATCGCTTGTTTCAGGATAAAAGGCAACGTGGGCTTCTTCATTATCACGCTGGATTTCATCGGTTACATGGGTACGGTGTTGGTTCTGGTGTTCAAGGAATGTTTCAATCCCGATGTCAACTGGTTGCAATTTTATAACTTTGCGTGCAGTTATGTGGGCATCATTTGCAGTGTGTCTTTTGCCTGCTCTGCGGCTTACATCGTATGGCGTTACCGCCGGGAACGCCACCGTGGCCCGAAGAATTTCGTCTATACTCCCTCTGCGCCGTTCCCTTGCGAGGGCGAGGAGTATGCCCTTTCCCCGGAAGTGATTAAAAACAGATAAACCATTAGTTCAAACATAGAAACATGAAAAAAATTGAGTGCATCATTTTAGATTGGGCCGGTACGGCTGTGGATTACGGTTGCTTTGCCCCCGTGGCGGCTTTCATCGAGAGTTTCAACGAGATCGGCGTGCCGGTGACGGCTGCGGAGACCCGTGCTTACATGGGGCTGACCAAGATTGAGGAAATCCGTGCCCTGTTCAACATCGACCGGGTCAAGGCTGCTTTCCGCGAGAAGTTCGGTCGCGACTACACCGATGAGGACGTGCAGGCCCGTTACGTGGCTTTTCAGCGCGTGTTGTTTGATACCTTGGAGAATTATTCCGAACCGATACCCGGCGTGGTGGATACCGTAGAGGCATTGCGCAAGGCCGGTATCAAGATAGGCTCCACTACCGGATATACCGACAAGATGATGGACATCGTGATTCCGGCTGCGGAAAAAGCCGGTTACAAAGTGGACAACTGCGTGACTTCGGATCATCTGCCTGCCGGACGTCCTTATCCTTATATGGTCTACCGGAACATGATAGATTTGGCCGTCCCGTCGGTGGATTGCGTGTTGAAGTACGGAGACACGATAGCCGACATCAAAGAAGGCGTGAACGCCAAAGTGTGGACCGTGGGTGTGGTTATGGGAAGCAACGAACTGGCTCTCACGCAGGAAGAGGTCGCAGCCATGTCGGCCGGTGAATTGGACGCACGCAAGGCCGAAGTGCGCCGCCGCATGTTGGAAGCCGGTGCCCACTATGTGGTGGACGACATTACGGAACTTCCGGCAATAATCGAGACGATAAATCAGAAAATGAATCAATAATTTATAAAAACAAGAATATGAGACCTTATCTTTTGTTGACGCCTGGTCCGTTGACCACTTCAGAAACCGTAAAAGAAGCCATGCTGAGTGACTGGTGCACTTGGGATGAAGATTATAATGTGGGAATCGTGGAAGAAATCCGCAAATCGCTGGTGGAGATGGCCACGAAACATCCGGAAGAGTACACTTCCGTGCTGATGCAGGGTAGCGGTACCTATTGTGTGGAAGCCGTGTTGGGCAGTGCCCTCAAGCAGGGTGACAAACTGCTTATCTTCAGCAACGGTGCCTACGGCAACCGCATGGGAGTCATTGCCGACCGCCACGGCATTGCCTACGACATGGTGGCTTTCGAGGAAACCATGCAGGTAGACCCCGAAGTGGTGGAGAAGAACCTGTCGCGCCACGGCGATGTGACCCACGTGGCTTTCGTACACTGCGAGACGACTACGGGTATCCTGAACCCGCTGCCGGAATTGGCCCGTGTGGTCAAGGCGCATGGCAAGAAACTGATTGTGGATGCGATGAGCAGTTTCGGCGGCGTGCCTTTGGATGTGCAGGAACTCGGCATCGATTTCCTCATCAGCAGTGCGAACAAATGTATCCAGGGCGTACCTGGTTTCGGCTTTATCATCGCCCGTCGCAGTGAACTGATGGCTTGCAAGGGCGTGTCGCGTTCTTTGTCGCTCGACATCTACGACCAGTGGGAGACGATGGAAAAAGGGCATGGCAAGTGGCGTTTCACCTCGCCTACCCACGTGGTACGCGCCTTCAAGGAAGCTATGGAAGAGCTGAAGGCCGAAGGGGGAGTGGCAGCCCGTTATGCCCGTTACTGCAAGAACCACGAAGTATTGGTAAAAGGCATGGAGTCGCTCGGCTTCAAGGCATTGTTGCCGGCAGCCGTACAGTCGCCGGTCATCACTTCGTTCCTTTATCCTGAGAAGGATTTCGACTTCAAGGCTTTCTATGCCGAGTTGAAAGCGAAGGGCTTCGTGATATATCCGGGCAAGATTTCCCAGGCCGACACTTTCCGTATCGGGAACATCGGCGACGTGTATCCTGAAGATTTCGAGCGTCTGGTAGAGACTGTGAAGGCTTGCCGTGAGGCTTGATCTCGATAAAATGTGTTGATAGGTGCGCCCGTCGGATACGACTCCGGCGGGCGTGTTTTTTATGGACTCGTGAGGGGCGGAGCGGGTTTTGCCGGGAGATGCGGGCACGTGGTTATGTCCCGGGCGTGAAAACCCAATGGTCATCGTGGCTTTCACGGGGATTGAAACGATAGCCTTCCCATTCGAAGGTTTTCAAATCTTCGGGATTTTCAATACGGTTCTTTAAGATGAAACGTGTCATTTCGCCCCGGCACATCTTGGCATAGACCACTACGGTGGACAACCGTCCGCCTTTGTAAGTATAAAAATCCGGGGTAATCACCCGTACTTCCTGGGTGACGCGTGTCCAGTCGAACAAGTTTTTCATTTCCGCACTGGCCAGATTCACCAATATGCCTCCTTGTTGCCGTATGGCCGAAATGAAGACGTCCGTCAGGCGTGCGCGCCAATAAGCGAACAGGGTGCGGTCTTCTTCCTCCGGCAGTCGCACGTGCCCTTCCAGCCGGTAGTTCCGGATGCGGTCGGCCGGTCTCAACAGCCCGTAGAGAAATGAGGTGATGAACAGGTGGCTTTGGGCGTATGCCCAGTCTTCCGCCGTGAAATCTTGTGGCGCGATGTGTCTGAACACCATGCCCGTGTAGGCCGATAAGGCCGGAAGTCCGGTTGCCCCTTCGTCATGGAATGTGCGGAATTGCAGGCAGGTGCGTGCCGCGATTTGAGGATTGACATGTAGCATGTCGGCCAGTTCTCCGGCCGTATAGGCCGTCATGGACAAGGCAATATGACGTGCCTCTTCGATGAACAGGGGAGAGGAGGCCGTGGGAAGCACCGTCGGCGTTTTTTCCGTCATGGTTTTGGCACAAGAGATGAATGTGAGCATTTCCAGAAGGGTTTTATGGGTTGGGTTAAAATCATTTTGTTGGCAAAAATCGCCCGTTTTATCATTGAGGCAACAAAAATATGAAAAAAAAGACTTTTTATATTATTGGATTCATGTTTTTTAGCATTTAGGGCCCGTTGTAAAAAACGAGTCCATAGAATGATATTCTGTCGAATTTTGCGTTTTTATTAAAAAACGGTAAGACGCGATGTCGTATAGCTTTTTTATCGTACTTTTGTGGCGATTAATCCGAGCCGAAATAAAATGGATGCAATAGCCCTGATAGATAAATATTACGCTGATAATCCCCGTTTGAGGGAACTTCTATGGATTCATAGCCGCCAGGTGGCCGACCGTTGCCTGAAAATTGCAGCACTCCATCCGGAACTGGATTTGGACAAGGCATTTTTGGAAGAAGCAGCTTTGTTACATGATATCGGCATTTTGCATACCCACGCTCCCGGTATTTTATGTACGGGAGACGCACCTTATATTTGCCACGGTTATCTCGGGGCGGAGATGTTGCGTGCGGAAGGGTTTCCGCTCCATGCCAGGGTGTGCGAGCGTCATACCGGCGCGGGGCTTTCACGGGAAGAAGTCGCAGCGCAGGGCTTGCCAATACCTGTACAGGATTATTATCCGGAGACTTTGGAAGAACAGCTCATCTGTTATGCGGATAAATTTTATTCCAAATCCCATCCCGACCGGGAAAAAACACCGGAACAGGCGTTGAAGAGCGTAAGCAAGTATGGCGAGGATGGGGCACGGCGTTTTCGGCATTGGATGGAACTTTTTACGGAAAATCTCGGGCATTAAGCGGATTTTGTGTAATTTTGCATTCGCTTACTGATTTAGAACAAGACTGAATTCGGTTGAAAACAAAAATAGCTATATTCCTTTTGGTGGGTAGTTCATTCTGTATGCTGGCGCAAGGCGGATTGAACGGAGGGTTTTCGTCTTCTTACGTTGAGATAGGAAGAGGAATGTCCGATAGTCTGGCAAAAGATAGTAGAGCTGCGGATTCTTTACTGAAAGATACGATACTTTCCGGTTTGCGTGAAATGGCAGCGGACAGTGCCGGACATGTTCCTGACAGTGTCCGGGAAAAGGTTGCCGCACCGGATAGCATCGGAGCGGTGGTCACAGACAGCGTACAGACGGATTCGGTGGCGGAAGACACCGCTAAGGTGAGCAAGTCTGTGCTCGACCAGCCTGTAGAATATACGGCTTCCGACTCGGTGACTTTCGAGGCCGGACTGGGAAATGCCAATTTGTATGGTAACAGTAAAGTAAATTATACCAATCTGGAGTTGCAGGCCGATTGGATCACGATGAACATGGACAGCAGCATCGTGCATGCCGTAGGGCGTCCCGACTCGACCGGGAAAGTGCAGAACCAACCGGTATTCAAGCAAGGAAGCGACCAGTATGAGCCGGAACGTATCAGTTACAATTTCAAGACCCGCAAGGCTTTTATCGATAATGTGTACACGCAACAGGGCGACGGGTTCCTGATTAGCGAGGAGTCCAAACGTGATGCGGAAGGCGTGATGTACGTGCGTCACGGGAAATATACGACCTGTAACGCCAAGCATCCTCATTTTTACATGGCATTGACCCGTGCGAAAGTACGTCCGGGAAAGGATGTCGTCTTCGGCCCGGCCTATCTGGTGGTGGAGGATGTACCTTTGCCGTTGGCCATTCCTTACGGTTTCTTCCCCTTCAGTAAGAAATATTCTTCAGGATTCATCATGCCTACGTTCGGCGATGAAAGTATCCGTGGGTTTTATTTGCGCGATGGCGGATATTATTTCGCCATCAACGATATGATAGACTTGAAACTTATCGGAGAGATTTATACCAAAGGCTCGTGGGGACTGAGTACGCAATCCAATTACCGTAAACGTTACCGCTTCAATGGTAACTTCTTCCTGAGTTATCAGAATACGGTGGAAGGAGAGAAGAACATGCCGGATTATTCAAAGTCCACCAGTTTCAAAATCCAGTGGACGCATCGTCAGGATGCCAAGGCTAATCCTTCGCAAAGTTTTTCTGCCAGTGTGAATTTCGCTACCTCCAATTACGAGCGCAACAACCTGACGAGTATGTACAATCCGGAGAACTACACGCAGAGCACGCGTACGTCGAGTGTGGCTTATTCCAAAACTTTCGAGCGGATAGGGTTGACGCTTTCTAGTTCCTTCAACTTGTCGCAAAGCATTCAGGATTCTTCTCTTTCGATGACTTTGCCGAGCCTTGATATTACATTGGCACGTTTCTATCCTTTCAAGCGCAAGAAGGCTGCGGGGAAAGAAAAGTGGTACGAAAAGATTGCTTTAAGCTACACCGGAAGCTTGAGCAACAGCATAGATACGAAAGAAGACTTGTTGTTCAAGTCCAACCTGATTAAGGACTGGCGTAACGGTATGCGCCATAACGTACCCATCAGTGCGACGTTCAGTTTGTTCAACTATATCAATGTCACGCCGGAATTCAGGTTTACCGACCGCATGTATACGCATAAGGTCATGAAAGGATGGGATGAAGAAAACCAACGTGAGGTGAACGACACGATCTGGGGATTCCAGAACGTGTATAATTATGATATGAGCGTATCGGCCACGACCAAACTTTACGGTTTTTACACGCCGCTGTTCGGTAAGAAGATACAGACCATCCGCCATGTCTTCACGCCGACCGTAAGCTTTAATTATGCACCGGATTTCGGTACGTCCCGTTATGGCTATTATGCTTCGTACGTGAAGACGGATAAAGACGGCAATGTGTCTACGGTGAGCTATTCTCCTTATAGCGGCAGCCTCTATGGTGTGCCGGGGCGGGGTAAGACCGGAAGCGTGTCGATGGACATCTCCAATAATATCGAGATGAAGGTCCGTACGAAGAACGATTCGGTACGGAAAGTCAGCCTTATCGACGAACTGGGAGCGAACCTGAGCTATAACATGGCGGCCGAGCGTCAGCCGTGGAGCGATTTGTCCATGAGGGTGCGTATCAAGACGCCTTGGAACTACACGTTCAGCATGAACGCCCAGTTTGCCACTTATGCGTACGAGTTCGACGAAAACGGAAGAGTACAGGTTGGCGACCGTACGGAATGGTCGTACGGACGTTTCGGACGTTTTCAAGGTATGTCGCAGAACTTGTCTTATACGTTCAACAACGAGACCTTCAGGAAGCTTTTCGGATGGGGGAAAGGCCGCAGTGAAGAAGTGAAGGAAACAGACGGCGAGACGGATGAGGAGGATGTGGGCGACACGAACATAGATCCCGAACGTAAGAAGTCGGAACGGGCCGGAGCCAAAAAGGAACCGCAAAAGGCCGAAGTGGATGAAGACGGTTATCTGAAATTCCAGTTGCCGTGGTCGTTTACCGTATCTTACGGTGTGACTATGTCGGAAAACACCGGTGCACAGATTCGTGTGAAGAAGATGCGCTACCCATATAAGCTGACCCATACGCTGAACTTTTCGGGGAATATCCGTATTTCGGACGGATGGAACCTGACCTATTCCTCAGGATATGACTTCAACTATCATCGTTTGTCTATGACAACAGCCTCTGTTTCACGCGACTTGCATTGTTTTTCCATGTCGGCAAGCGTGGTGTTGAGTCCTTATACTTCCTATAATTTCACCTTTTCAGCCAACGCTTCGGAGCTGGCCGACGTGCTGAAATGGAAAAAACAAAGCAGCTATAGTTCAAATATTGAGTGGTATTGATTGCGTATAATGTGACGTTCGTTCGTATATATTATATGAGAATCAAATATTATAAATGAAACTTATGGGAAAAAATTGGTTTATGTTCGTGGCCATGAGCCTCGGGACGGAATTTGCCGTAATGTCGGCCACCCCTGTCCCGGATGGGAGAGAGGCTGGGCATCCGTGTGTCGTAACGACTCCTTCGGAGAAGTCCGCTACTTTGAAACTGATAGAGGAACAGGATTGGGCGCGCAAGGTCGTGGAAGCCTTGAGGCAAAATGTGGACAAGTATGCGGAGCGTGGGGAAGACTATTTGAGTTCGCGGCTTTATATGAATTGGAAAACACAGGCCAAGGACGTGTATATCCGTGGTGAATGGTTCAGCCATGTGGGAGAAGAAAAGGCACCGGTGCCTACGGTCATGTTCAGCGGTGCACGGGCTGCTGCCACGGCGTACGCCCGTCCGGGAATAGAAGAACGTTTGCCGTATGCCGACGAGACACAAGGCGTTTACATGAAAAACCGTAATTTGCCGGGTCAGCCTTTGGAATGGGTAAGGCTCGAGAAAGTAGGCACGCAGATAGAAAGCGGCAACATAGACATCATGCGTCATGCACGCGATGCGGCTTACCTGTGGTGGCTGACGGGAGAAGAGAAGTATGGCCGGATGGCGGCAAAAGTGCTCGATACTTATTTGCAGGGGATTTATTACCGCGACCTGCCCCGGGACTTGAACCACGGCCACCAACAGACGTTGGTCGGCATGACATCTTTTGAAGTCATCCATGAAGGTATCGTGCCCCTCCTTACCGAATGCTACGACTTCCTTTATACCTATATGGAACGGCATTATGCGGACTGCATGCCCGTTTATGCCGGTGCGCTGAAGAAAATGGCCGATGTGATCGTCCGGAACGGCGTGCCTCATAATAATTGGAATATCATTCAGGCACGTTTTATCTTTGCCATCGCGTTGGTGTTGGACGAAAATGAAGCTTACGAAGACGGAAAGGGACGGGAATATTATTTCGATGTCGTGGCGCAGGACAGCACCTTGCGGCAGTGGGGACTGAAGACTTTGGCCGACTACGGTTTCGATGCAGGAACGGGAATCTGGAACGAATGCCCGGGATACAGTTGCAACGTGGTCAATGATTATACGGATTTTGTCTTGCTGTTCGACAAGTACCTTGGGCGCGACCTGACCCGCGAAATCCCGGTGATAGAAAAAGCCGTGGCCGCCACCCCGCAATACTGCTTCCCCAACCGTAAGATTGTAGGATTCGGGGATACGCATCCCAGTCCGTTGCGCACGAGCTACTTCGGCAGCATGGTGAAGAATGCCCGGCGGTATGGCAAGCGGAGGCAGGAGGAACGCTTCACGGCCATGTTGCGTTGTTTCGAACCGGATTTCGCTGCGGCGCAAGACCGCCCCAGGACCGGCGGGAACCTGATGAACCTCTATCCACAGGAGGATTTGACGATAGACACGACGATTGCGGCCGGAGCCATAGAAACGTATGTCAGTCCGACCTTTTACGTGCCGAAGGTCAGTTGGCTGGTGCAGCGCAACGGTATGGATGCCGGGCGGAGCCTGATGTATTCGTTGAACGGCAGCGAGGGCAACCATCAGCATGCCAACGGCTTGTCGGTGGAGTTCTATGGGAAGGGGCTGACGTTGGGCCCTGACGCGGGCATCGGGCAATCCTTGTATTCCGGTCTGGACTATCTGGAGTATTACAGCCAGTTCCCCAGTCACAATACGGTTTGTGTGGACGGCATTTCTTCTTATCCCGTGATGAAGAGCAACCATGCGTTCAAACTGTTGCACAGTTACCCCCAGCCGTCTACGGCCGAAGAACGGAATTTGGCATCGGAGAATTACTTCAGGGGAGTCTGTTATACCGAGACATACTTCCGTGAACCGGAGTCGCAGGCCGACCAGACACGCCTGTTGAGCATCGTGGATACGGACGGCGGCGGTTATTATGTGGACATATTCCGAAGCCGGAAGCATGAAGGCGGCGACAAGATGCACGATTATTTCTACCATAATCTAGGTCAGACAATGACACTAACGGCTGCCGACGGCACGGACTTGAATTTGCAGCCTACCGAAGAACTTGCTTTTGCAGGTGCCCATCTTTATGCTTATTCCTACTTATATGATAAGAAAGTGGCTACCACCGGTCAGGATGTGAAAGTGACTTTTACCATCGATATGAAGGATAAAGGCGGAGATGATATTTCCATGAATCTCTGGATGAAAGGAGAACCGGAACGGGAAGTGTTCACCGCACTGTCACCGATGACCGAAGGATTGAGCCGGACTCCCCATATGCCTTATAATATAAAGGAGCAGCCTACGCTCACCTTCGTTGCCCGGCAGCATGGAGAAGCATGGAACCGTCCTTTTGTTGCTGTTTATGAACCAAGTACGCAGAAAGAGCCTTCGGCTATTCAATCTGTCTCTTACTTCGATGCGGAAGAGCCCGGTTTGAAAGACTTTGCCGGTATCTGTGTGGAAAGTAAAAACGGGCGTACTGACCATATTTTCTCTTTGACGGATTCGTCGCAGACCGCAACCTATCAGGGAATGAAAGTGAAAGCGGACTATGCCGTAATCAGTAACGAATATGCGGGAAACCGGACGCTGTTTATAGGGAACGGAACGCAACTGATTGCATCCGGTATCAGTATCCAGACTTCGGAGGCTGCTAATGTGCTGCTCGAAAAGAAGCAGGGAAAATGGTATATTCTTTCTTCTGCCCCCTGTAAGATGGTGATTGACGGAAAAGCGGTGCAATCCGGAATAACCACCGAATTGACGTTGTTGGCTGTACAATAAGAATCATTGTTAGATGAATAAACATATCATTGTTTTAATTGAACGATTGTTGTTTTGCGAGTTTTCATAAATATCTTTGATAGAGAATAGGTGAATCGTCTTTATTGTTCGTAATACTATAAAAGAATTTTATTCGGTAATATCATGAAGAAATATTGGTTCTTATTATTAGCTGCATTATTAGGTGGTGCAACTTGTATCTTTGCTAAAGACACGCTTGCAACCTGGAAGGCTCCCGCAGGAGTTGCTTTAAATAGTGATTTTACGGTTAAGGTCCGTTTGCAAGATGGAGTCTGGCATACCTTATCTTCTTATCTGATTAAGGTGGATGAGGTAAGAGATACACGACATTATGTAGAAAATGCTTCGATGGCAATTTTTGATTTTACAGGAAAAGTGGAAGTAGCCGTAACCTATAATTTGGGAGAAGTACAGACGGCAAAAGTCCGTCCTCTCTCGTATGATATCCCATTTCAGATCGATGGTAATACAGTAACTTTTACATTAGAGCATCCTCGAAATTTGTCAGTAGAAGTAAATGGGGATATTTTTCATAATCTTCACTTATTTACAGGATCTCCGGAAAGAACGATTCCGGACAAAGATAATCCGGAAGTAATTTACTTTGGTCCTGGAATACATACAGTAAAAAATGGGGAATTGAGAGTGCCATCTGGTAAGACTGTGTATCTGGCAGGAGGAGCTGTTTTAATGGGGCGTGTCCTAATCGAAAACGTACATGATGTAAAATTGCTAGGAAGAGGAATTATCGATTATTCTATAAAAGGAGGTATTCGTATTGCGAATTCCCGAGATGTCTATGTAGAAGGAATTGTTGCTACTCAATGTGCGACAGGAGGGTCGGAAAATGTTACTATCCGTAATGTCAAAAGTATTAGTTATTATGGGTGGGGAGATGGCATGAATGTTTTTGCGAGCAATAACGTATTATTTGATGGTGTCTTCTGCCGTAACTCAGATGATTGTACAACTGTTTATGGCACTCGTTTGGGATTTGAAGGAGGTTGTCGGAATATAACAATGCAGAATTCCACTCTTTGGGCAGATGTAGCCCATCCTATTTTTATTGGAATTCATGGTAATTCTAAAGCTCCCGAAGTTTTGGAAGATCTGAATTATATTAATATTGATATATTGGATCATAGAGAGAAACAAGTCGATTATCAAGGATGTATGGCTATTAATGCAGGTGATAACAATTTAATACGCAATGTTCATTTTGAGGACATCCGTGTTGAGAATTTCCGTCAGGGGCAACTTGTCAATTTACGTATCTTTTATAATGAAAAATACTGTACTGCTCCCGGAAGAGGAATTGAGAACGTATTGTTTAAGAATATATCCTATACCGGAGAGAATGCGGAACTTTCTATTATTGAAGGATATGATGAAAAACGTAAGGTAAAGAACATACGTTTTGAAAATTTGAAAATAAATGGAAAATTGATTGATGATAATATGCCGGACAAACCTCGGTGGTATAAGACTTCAGATATGGCACGCATATATGTAGGACCTCATGTGGAAAATATTGTTTTTACAAGTGATGTAGCTCAGTCACAACGTCGTTTTGTTCATCCGGGTATTACTTATACGCAAGGTGACCTCGATCGTATGAAAGCAATGGTAGAGGCCAGACAAGAACCTTATTATTCTACCTTTTTGAAATTGAAGGAGTCTTCTTATTCATCACTTGATGCACCTGTGGTGAATCGTGGAGAGCAAATAAAGGAAGGGCGATTTAATGCTACAATCGGGGTGGATGGGCGTCGTGCTCATGATTTAGCTCTTCTTTGGCACTTGACAGGAGAAGAAGCCTATGCACGTAAGGCTGTAGAATATTTGAATGCAAATTCTTATTATACTAATACTAGTAGCCGTGGTACAGGACCGTTGGATAATGGGAAAATTTATTTGTTGATTGATGCGGCTGAAATGATGAGAGATTATTCTGGATGGACACGGCAAGATCAGCAACGTTTCAAAGATATGCTGGTTTATCCGGGGTATAGTAATACGGAAAATTATTCTGCTAAATATGCTAATTATCTGGATGATACAAAAAATGGAGTAACTTTTTATTGGAATATCTATAATTTTGATGCAGCGCGTTTCGGTAATCAAGGATTGTTTGCAGCACGCAGTATGATGGCAATGGCTATCTATCTTGATAATGAGATAATGTATGACCGTGCTTATCGCTATTTACTGGGAATGAAACATCGTAAAGATGATTTGCCATATCCTTCAGGACCGGCTATTTCCAGCGATCAACCCATTCATGTTTCTCCTACTATGATTGATTATAAATTGTTACAACGGAAGAATGATATTCAGGATTATGGTTATGACGAACAGCTTCAATATTATATTTATCCTAATGGTCAGTGTCAGGAATCTAGTCGTGATCAGGGACATGTATTAGCCGGGTTGCACAATTATGTTGCTATTGCAGAAATGGCATGGAATCAGGGGGATTCTTTATATAGTAGTTTGGACAATCGTTTATTGCTCGGGCTAGAATGGAGTTATCGTTATAACCTGTCAAGTATTCAATCTTACAAAAAACAGGAAACACCTTGGGAGCCAACAGGATTAACAAAGGATATGAATGAAGTCACATTTGATAACGGGAAATATCTCCAGATAAAAAGTCGTAGCGGACGTTGGGAGTCTGTGAATATCTCCTCTCATGGACGGGGAGATGTTGCCGGGACAGGAGGAACCAGAGAAATGGCATTGGCACATTATGCGGTGCGTAGTGGATTACCGGCTGAAAAATATACCTGGTTACAGCGTTATCGTGATTATATGATAGAACGTTATGGATGTGAGAATTGGGGAGTAGCCCCGAATTGGTTTTATGAGTGGACTGGTTGGGGGACTTTAACTAAGCGACTGACCCCTTGGATGGCAGGTGATCCGGTTACTTTTTCTACAGGTAAGCGAGTTTCCGGTTTGCATCAATTGCCCAGTACAATTTTGGCTGCTGATTATGATTATTATTGTATATCAGAAAATCCTGAAGGGCATACCTATCATAATATAGGGACAGTACGTGGAAATGAGTATCGTCCGGATGGAGCAGTTGAATTACAGAAAATAGATAACAAATACGTAGTGGTTCAGGTAGAAGACGGCGAGTGGATGAATTATACTGTTAATATCCCTAAAAGTGGAGCTTACGCTGTTTATCTTACTTATTCGGCAAATTCCTCTTCACATGTAGCAATGGCCTCTGATCAGGGATTAGAAATCTCGTCTTCGATCCCTTCTTCTAAAAAGTGGAAAGAAACAAAACTTGGCGAACTTTCACTTTCGGCTGGTGCCTGTGTATTGCGTTTACGTGTTGACAAGGCCGGACAAAAGTTATGTCTCAGTGCTTTCCGATTGGAAAAAGTAGAAAGGGATAGATAAAGTGGTGATATGATATAAGTATGTGTGAAGCATTTTTAGGGAGTAATTAACGTATTACTC
>ERZ779892.2268-NODE-2268-length-15315-cov-30.627523_pt1 | contig 15315 bp, 9 predicted proteins | sample MGYA00511552_ERZ779892 | MGnify/ENA primary metagenome ERZ779892 (study PRJEB29588, sample SAMEA2154561) | human gut metagenome | biome: human gut; feature: human-associated habitat; material: faeces | place: Denmark | collected 2008/2010 ... | reverse complement strand
CGCGCTGCCGTGCTCGACCCGCCGCTGCTGAGCTTGTGCAGCACGAGCGCGACGGTGTTGGCCGCCGTGCCGGGCGAGGCGTTGTCGCCGAGCAGATCCAGCACGTCCACGACCATGCGGTAGGTCTGCACGGCGGCGTCGCGCTCGCGGTCGATGGAAGAAGAAAACGACTGCGCGATCATGAGGCTGCCGCCGATGCCGTAGGTCAGCGACAGCAGCAGCACCATGGCGATGGTGAGCTTTGCGCGAAACTTCATGCGCTCATACCTCCAGCCGGTAGCCGACCTTGTTCACGGCCAGCAGCCGGTTTTCCCAGCCAACCTTTTTGCGCAGCCGCTGGATGTGCAGGTCCACGGTTTTGCTGCCGTAGCTGTATTCGCCGCCCCAGACATGCTCATAGATCGTCTCGCGGTAGAGCGCGGTGCCGGGGTTGCGCGCGAAAAACAGCAGCAGGTCATATTCCTTGTGCGTCAGGCTGATTTCCTCCGTACCGCGCCAGACCTGCATGGCGCGCGTGTCGATGCGCAGCCCGCCAATCTCGATCACGGCATCGGTCTTGTTGTAGCGCCGCAGCACGACGTCCACGCGCGCGAGCAGCTCCACGACTTCAAAGGGCTTGACGATATAATCCTCCGCGCCCATGCGCAGGCCGCGCACCCGGTCGTCGACCGAGCCGCGCGCGGTCAGGAAAATGACCGGGATGCCCAGAGGGCGGATATATTCCATGAGCTCGAAGCCGTCGGCGTTCGGCAGCATCACGTCAAGCAAAATGAGATCAAATACGTTCCGTTCCAGAATGTCCGCTGCGGCCAGCCCGTCATATACGCACGTGCAGTGATAGCCCGCGCGGGTCAGGCTCATCTGGATCAGGTCGCAGATCGGCTTTTCATCGTCCACAATCAGGATCTGGATCATGCCACCGCCTCCTTCGGGTCAAAATTACATCGTTTCGGCATCAAAACGGCATCTGCCGCCGGCATTTCCGGGATGATATGCATGAGATAACATGATATTATATAAGTGTGCGCGAGCGTGTGTCAAACCAAATCCGCAGGGAAAATTCGGCGCTGCTGTCAATCATCACCCGCCATCGGCCTTGACAATGAATTGACAAGCTGGCGCAGACAAAGATAATCGTAGAAAACTGTGTTTTTTGTCCAAAATAGGCTTGAAAAACATAATACGTTGTGTTACGATAAGCGTGTTAAATTCTACCTAGCTTAAAAATGCGGCGATCGCGTCGTCCAAGGCAAGAATTTGCAACCAAAATTTATTTATGGAGGAAGAAAGCATGTCCAAGAAAAAAATCCTGACAGTCGTGCTGACGCTTCTGGTGGCAGTCTGCCTGCTCGCCACGACAGCACTGGCGGCCGTTGCGCCGACTGGTGCTACTACCCCGACCGGTGCTACCACCCCGACCGGTGCTACCACCCCGACCACCCCGACTACCCCGACTACCCCGACTACCCCGACCACCCCGACTACCCCGACTACCCCGACTACCCCGACCACCCCGACCACTCCGACTGCCCCGACCACTCCGACGCAGCCGACCGTGCCCGCTGGCCCGAAGTTCGTTGATGTTGCGGAAGGCGACTGGTTCTATAATTCCGTGATGTGGGCCGTTGAAAACGGCGTCACTGTTGGCACCACTGCCACCACGTTTGAGCCCACCAAGACCTGCACCCGTGCCGAGATGGTCGAGTTCCTGTGGAACGCTGCCGGCCAGCCGAAGACTACGATCAAGACTGTGAATTTCACCGATGTTCCGGCTTCCGGTTCCGATGATTTCTGGTACGAAGAGTCCCTGCTGTGGGCTGTTGAGAGCGGTATTGTTGCTGGCACCACTGCCACCACGTTCAGCCCGAACCAGGACTGCTCTCGTGCCGAGATGGTCAGCTTCATCGCCCGCCTGCTGGCGAACGGCGCGACTGACGATATGCCGTTCGTTGACGTTCCGGCCAGCGCTTGGTACTACAACGAAGTGCTGTGGGCATGGGCCAACGGCCTGACTGTCGGCACCAACGATGGTACCACGTTCAGCCCGGACAAGACCTGCACTCGTGCTGAGGCTGTTGAGTTCCTGTACAACGCGTTTGCGGAGTAAGCAGCTCACTGCCAATTAAATGTTTTTCTATCAGGACTTCGGTTGCTAATAGACAAATCATAGGTCCCTAAAGCACAAAGAAGAGATGGGAAAACCTGATCTCTTCTTTTTTTACATATTGAACTGACAAATTTAGAGAGAAAAACACAGAAAAGGAGTTGAGGTGAGTCGTGAAAGCGACCCGATTCGCAAACAGAGCTTGGGCTTTTGTGCTGGCTGTCCTGATGACGCTGACACTCATTGCCCCGCAGGCGCTGGCTGTGAACACCGTAGACCCCGTCAAGCCCGCCGGTGACAAGATCGTCGTTGGTCAGACGGATTACGCGCTGGTTGACGGCGTGACGGAATCTGATGTCTTTCTGAATACCAAGGAAGGCAATGCGCAGATCGCCGGCTTTATGACGACGATCGCACCGGGTGCGAAGGCAACTTTCAAGGCTTCGTATAACGGTTATTATACAGAAAACAGCACACCTACGTCCCGTAAGGACAAGGCGGCCAACATGACCTGGAGCCTGGAAAAGACGACGCTGCAGGCGGCTAACTATACTAAGGCCACCGGCGGCAACGTCATCATGGCCATGAATGGCGACTACTACAACATGCAGACGGCGCAGCCGACCGGTTACCTGATCATGGAGGGCAATGTCATCCAGACGGGCAACGGCGGCACGTGGGAACCGTATTTTGCGGTTTTGAAGGACGGTACCTATGCCATCCGTGACGCCGGGGTGGACTGCTCCGACGTTCTGGAAGCGATTTCCGGCCCGTTTTATCTGATCAAGAATGGACAGCCCTGCTACGACGGGAATCCGGACCTCATGCCGCGCAACTGCATCGGCATCAAGGCGGACGGCACGGTCGTGACCTTTATGGCCGACGGCCGCCAGAGCCCGTACTCTGTCGGCATGACGATCGATGAGGTGGTTTCGTTCCTGTATGCGCAGGGCGTGGTGAATGCGATCTACCTCGACGGCGGCGGTTCCGCTACCTGCGCCACCAAGCGCGAGGGCACCACGGACCTCCAGATCCGCAACCGCCCGTCCGACGGCGTGGAGCGCACGGTCTCGAGCGCGCTGCTGCTGGTCTCCACGGCGGAGAGCGACGGCGTGTTCGATCATGCCTCTCTTTCTCCGAACAATACGATCTATACGCCCAACAGCCAGATTCAGTTCTCGGCCATCGGTGTGGACGCCAACGGCGGCCATGCCGAGCTCCCGGAGAATGTGACCTGGGCGGTCGCAGATGCTAAGAGCGGCACGATCGATGCCAATGGTCTGTTCACGCCTGCGAAGAACTATAAGGGCGATGTAACGGCCCGCCTGCTTGTGGATGGCGCCGTCAAGGGCGCAACGACTGTGAAGATCGCGGACATTACGGATCTGTACTTTGGCAGTTCATCGGCCTCGCTGGACTTTGGTGCCACGTCGGATCTCGGTCTCGTGGCCAAGTGCAAAGGTATGGATATCGTCTACAAGGCCGGTGACTTCGATTGGACAATCAAGTCCAAAACGGATGGCGTGTCGGATAAGGATGTCGGCCACATGGACGGCAATACGTTCGTGGCCGGTACCGGCAGCAGCACGATGAACGCGGCTGTCACGGTTACTTACGCAAACGACCACGCCAAGACGGCGGAGATCAGCGTGGAGATCGGCAAGCTGCCGGTGACGCTCATGGACTTTGAGCCCATCAAAGGCCAGCCCCAGACCTGCGCGCACTACCACTGGGGCAGTGATTACTTTGTGGACCACGGTCAGAATCCCGATGGCGGCTATATTGGCAAAGTGTCCCAGATCACGGTCACGACCAGCGGCACGTATTCCGACAATCCGACGACGGTGGAGCTCAAAGCGCCCTACCGCTTCACGGGCAACTGGAACTGCTCAGTTCCGGCTGCAGACATTTTCCGCGCCAACGGCTATACCTATTATCTCTGGCCGAATGAAGCCATGGATGAGTATGGTTGCGGCAATTTGAAAACGACTACAGCAGCGGAAGGCGGACAGGTTCGCTTCGGCGAATACTCCTTGGAATTGGACTATGACTATGCCTCTTACAACGGGATTTCAAACGCCAACTACTACGTCCGCTATTGCGGCGATCAAATAAAGATTGAGGGCTATCCTACAGAAATCGGTGTTTGGGTCTATGCTCCGGAAGGAACGCCGGATTATATTATTGCTTGCGACGTTTTCTACTGGGACGGAAGCGATTATAGCCTTAAGAATTGTTACTTGACAGCACAGAGCACCTCGCCAAAAATCACGTGGTCTGGCTGGATGTATTGCAAATCTACGGATATTCAGTCGCTTTGGCAGTATCAAAATCCGGAGCATCCCCTGAGTATCATCCCTGGACAGGGTGCGTTTTGGCTGTCATATCAGCCGGCAAACATGCCTACGGGCAAACGCAATGGTACGGTGTACTTCGATAATTTGCGCGTTGTTTACGGCACAAACCTCGACGACCTGGATAACCCGGTCATCGATGAAATGACGGTCAACGGCCAGACGCTCACGAGCGACGGCGCCACCGTCATCAACGCCAACTCGATCGAAGCAATCGCAAAATACCATGATGTGGACGGTCAGAACCGCTCCGGCATCAACGCACAGGCGACGACGGTCAAGATCGACGGCGAGCCGATCACGTCAGTGGATTGTTCCGACGCAAATGCGACTGTCCGTCTGAATCTCCAGAACGGCAAGCACACCATGACGGTCTCCGTGTCCGATGCATTCGGCAACACGGTCGAAAAGACCATGGCCTTTGTCGTTGCCGGCAACACGATGCCGGATTCGGCCACGGTCAGCGTCAGCGGTTCCAACTTTGTCCCGCTCGGCGGCGACTATACGCTGACGGTCACGGCGGACGGCAAGATCCGGTCTGCGGACATCACGATGCTCAACCTCAACGATGACATCGGTCAGCCGACGGTGACCTATGCCAACGGTGTGACCGGCAAACTGGTGTATACCAAGACCGGCTTTAAGAAGGCCATGCTGACGCTGCACCTTGAGTCGGCGACGCCGGTCGAGGGCGAGCTGGCAACGCTGAAATTTAATATCAACCCGTATCTGGACACGACGGTCAACCAGTTCACGTACACGGTGTCCAACATTGCGCTCACCGCAGCGAACAGCAAGACCTACACGGCGGCCCAGGCGGCGGTGCGTCTGCCGCTGTCGGCGTACTACAGCATCCAGCCCGGCCCGCAGGCGGTCGACATGTCCAGCGTGATCGCGGTCTATGAAAAAGACGGCAATCCCGCCGCCGGCGTGACCGTGTATCTCGACGGCAACGAGATCGGCAAGACCGATGCCAACGGCCTGCTTCCGACCGATGCCATGAAGGCCAAGGAAGCCGGCGCGGTCTGCACGCTCACGGCCATCGGCCCGAAGGGCGTTGGCGAGGCGACGAAGGTCACCGTTCTGGCGGACGCTGCCGGCACGAGCTATACCGGCATCAATCTCAACGCATCCAAGAGCAGCAGCACGAGCCAGAACATCAGCTGGCTGTCCGGCATCGGAACGGCCGATAAAGCGGTCGTCCAGTACCGCGTCAAGGGCGCGAATGCCTGGCAGACGGCCGATGGCACCTCTACGCTCACCGGTTTCTCCACCTCCAAGGATGCGGCTTATATCAACACCATTCAGCTCACGGGCCTGACGGCCGGCACGGACTATGAGTTCCAGGTCGGCGACGGCAGCACCTGGTCGGAGACCCACGGTTTCCGCACGAGCGCTGCTGCGCAGGACACCACGTCCTTTGTCGTCATGGGCGACACACAGATGTCCGGTGACCGTGAGGCGGATGCCGAGAGCATCGCGATCCTCGAGCGTCTCGGCGATCTCGTCAAGGACAAGCAGATCGATTTCGGCCTCCAGACGGGCGACTATGTCGACAACGGCACCAACTACGCCATGTGGGCCGAGATGCAGGAGGCGTTTAACCACACGTTCCCGAACGTGGACTTCATCCACACGCTCGGCAACCATGAGTACTATGGCGACTTCAGCGGCAGCACTGCCAGCAATATCCTTCAGCTCCCGAGCAGAGACTACTACTCCGTGGAGTATGGCGATGTCCATGTTGCCGTCATCAACAACGGCGCCGACCTGAGCGCAGCCTGCGAATGGCTCAAGCAGGACGCGGCGCAGAGTACCTGCATGTGGAAGATTCTGTCTATCCACCAGCCGCCGTATTACACGAACACCAAGGGCGGCAGCGAGCGGTTCCATGAGCAGATCCCGGCTGCGGCAGAGGCCGCCGGTATCGACGCGGTCTTCTCCGGTCATGACCACTCCTATGCACGCATCATGGCCAAGGACGGCGAACCTGTCACAGAAAACGGCGTGACCTATTTCATTTGCGGCGATCTGGGCGAGAAGTCCAAAAACGTCAACTATGCGATGACCTCCGATTTCTCGTTTGCCTACAAGGAGCAGGACTACGAGGGCCTGATCATGTACGTCACGGCCAACGACAAGGAAATGCTTGTCTCGGCATACGACAGCAAAGACGGCCGCCTTGTCGATTCTACGACATTACAGTCCCGCTGCTCGAGAGGCCACCAGCTGACGACCTATCAGAATGGCGAGTCCGCCTGCGCGGTCTGCGGCAAGATGATCAACGTCAAGGACGCGCAGTACACCGGCTGGATGACCGTCGAGGGCACCGAGCAGCAGATGTACTTCCTGGCTGGCGACTATGTCACCGGCTGGCAGCAGATCGGCGAGAAGATGTATCACTTCGGCGATGACGGCATCGCACACGAGACCGAGACGGTCGATACCCGTACCTGCACGACCGCCGGCTACTACCTGACGACCTGCAAGACCTGCCACGCAACCTATCGCGGTGCGGCCCTCTGGTACGAAGGCCATGACTGGGATGAAAACCATGTCTGCACGAAGTGCGGCTTCGTGGGCAAGGATATCTCCAAGGCCGTGGTCAAAACGAGCTACGCCGTCTACAATGGCAAGAACGCGCTGTGCGCCGTCTCCGCCACCTATGAGGGTGAGAAGCTGACGGTCAAGACCAGCGATGCGAACGTCGACGGCTACGTTTCTTATTCCAACAACACCAAGGTCGGTCTCGGCACCGTGACGATCCGCGGTATGCGCGATTACTACGGCACCGTGTCCGCTCAGTACAAGATTCTGCCTGCGGGCGTCATGGACGCAGCAGTGACGGATGTCGGTCAGAAACGCCTGACCCTCAGCTGGAGCCCGGCTGCCGGCGCGGAGAACTACCGCGTGGAGATCAGCAGCGACGGCGGCAACAGCTGGAAGGTCATAGAGGTGACCTCGCAGACCAGCTGCGTGGCCACGGACCTGAACCCCTCGACGGAGTACAGCTTCCGTCTGTACGGCTGCACGAAGGTTGACGGCAAGTGGTACAATTCCCCGCATTATTCCAGCATCGTCAAGGCCACGACGCTCAACGCCGATCAGTACGCACCGTCCGAGCAGTTCCAGAACATCAGCGCGACTGTCGATGGACAGGCGATCTCCGGTATGCAGTCCGGTGCGGATCAGTATCTGTTCCTGCCGGCCAGCGCTGACCTGAGCAAGCTTGCCCTGTCCGTGAACACGCAAAACTGCACGAACCCGACCGTGGAGCTGCAGGGTGCCAAGGGCACGCAGCCGATGGACGGCTCTGCTGTGAATGTGACCAAGCTGGCAGACGCACAGGACGGCCTGTATGACCTTACGGTCCTCGTTAACGGACAGAAGGCAGTGGTCGTGCACATCGCGCAGTCGGCCAACATCGGCGCACTCTACATCACGAGCACCGATCCGGCCGCGCAGGGCAGAGACTTTGTCGATGCCAGCAAGTCCAACATCGCGACCGGCAATCTGCTTGCCGTGGACAAGGACGGCAATAAAGTGTATGACGGTGCGCTCACGCAGCTCAAGGCGCGCGGCAACACCACCTTCACGAACGCCGAGAAGAAGTCGTACCAGATCAAACTGGACGGTAAGGCTGACCTCATCGCCTGCGGCGAGAAGGTCAAGACCTGGACGCTGCTCGCTGACTACAACGATGCAACGCTCATGCGCGACAAGATGTTCAAGGATCTTGCCAAGTCGCTCGGCATGCCGTACGCGGCCAGCTCCGACTGGGTGGATCTGTACTACGACGGCGTGTATCGCGGCACTTACCTCGTCAGTGAGAAGAACGCCGTCAACAAGACGGGCGTCAACATCACCGACATGGAGAAGGCCTACGAAGACCTCAACTCCGGTTACGGAGAGAACGCTTCCACGGCGACCGCCGAGAACAAGTACGGCCAGACCTATCAGTATACTACCGGTCTGACCGAGCCGGAGAACATCACCGGCGGCTACCTGCTCGAGCTCAACGGCACAAAGTATGACGAAGCCAGCGGCTTCATCACCGGCAAGGGCTCGGCGATGAACGTCAAGAGCCCCGAGTGGTGCGGCAAGGACGCCATGACCTACATCAGCGAGTACTATCAGGAGTTTGAGGACGCCGTCTATGCGCAGGATGCCGATGGCAACTACACCGGTTACAATGCGCAGACCGGCAAGTACTACTATGAGTACTGCGATCTGACCTCTCTGGTCCAGGCTTACCTGATGCAGAGCCTCTCCGGCAACTCCGACGCGTTCTATTCCTCGTTCTTCTTCTATAAAGACGTGGACGGCATCATGTACGCCGGCCCCGTCTGGGATATGGAGTCTACCTGCGGCGGCGGCTGGACCGGCATTATCACGGCGGACAATAAGTTCATTGACAGCCGTTACCTCGCCGAGGCGCTCACCAAGATCCCCGGCTTCCGCGCTGCGGTGAGCAACTACTATCACAACACGTTCCTGGCGCAGGCGCAGGCGCTTGTCGGCGACAACGGCAAGGTTCAGGACTACTACGATCGCGTCTCGGCCAGCGCTGCGATGAACTATCGGCAGTGGCCGCTGATCCGTGTTGGCCATCCGAACAACGAAAACCACTTCTGGCCCGTTGGCACGACCTATGCCGATGCCGTCAAGGACCTCAACACCTGGCTGACTGCGCGCATCGCGAACATGAGCGCCGTGTATGATCACACCTGGGATGCCGGCGTCGTGACGAAGGAGTCGACTTGCTCCGAGAACGGTGTGCGTACCTACACCTGCGACAATGGCAACATCATGCTCGAGAGCATCCCGCGCAAGCCGCACACGCCGGAAGTGATTCCGGGCGTCGCGGCGACCTGCACGGAGACCGGTCTGACCGAGGGCAGCAAGTGCTCGGTCTGCGGCGAGATCCTTGTCGCACAGACGGAGATTGCCAAGCTTCCGCACACGCCGCAGGCGCTGCAGATCACTCCGGCGACCTGCACGAAGGACGGCAAAGTGGGCAGCGTTGCCTGCACGGTCTGCGGCACGATACTGGCAGGCGAGAAGCGTATCCCGGCCAAGCACCACTATGTTGACGGTTACTGCACGGTCTGCGAGAAGCAGGATCCGATGAGCATCCCGTGCCCCGGCGACGAGCATTGCCCGGGTGCCCCCTTCAGCGATATGCCGGCGGTCGACTTCTGGTCGCACGATGCGATCGACTTCGTCGTTGCGCACAAGCTCTTCTACGGCACGAGCGCCACGACCTTCGAGCCTGAGACCAAGCTCTCGCGCGCAATGATCGTCGAGATCCTTTACGCGCTCGAGGGTGAGCCTGCCGTTACTGGCAAGAACCCCTTCAGCGACGTTGCGGAGAACGAATGGTACACCAACGCGGTGATCTGGGCGGCACAGAACGAGATCGTGGCCGGCATCGGCGACGGCAAGTTTGATCCGGACGGTGATGCAACGCGTGAACAGACTGCGACGATCCTGCATGAATATGCGATGTTCAAGGGCTGCGATGTGGACGTGTACGGTGATCTGTCCGCGTTTACGGACATGGACAAGGTTTCCGATTTCGCGCAGGAGCCCATGGTCTGGGCGGTCGCCGAGAGCCTGATCTCCGGTGCGGTCGTCAATGGCCAGACGGTCCTTGATCCGCAGGGTGTGACGACGCGTGAGCAGTTCGCGATGATTATGGCGATGTATGTGATGAACGTCCTCCCGCTTACGCCCGAGGAGCCGACGGAGCCGAGCGTCCCGACGGAGCCGAGCGTCCCGACGGAGCCGAGTGTTCCGGCGGAGCCGAGTGTTCCGGCAGAGCCGAGTGTTCCGGCAGAGCCGAGTGCTCCCCAGGACCAGACGGATGTCGAGAATCCGTAAGAATCATTCCAACCTGTAAGCATTCCAAAATCGAACGGGGCACCCCGGAGCGGCTTTACCGCTCCGGGGTGTCTTTTCGCCGCCTTTCGGCAAAAAGTTCGGAAATTCCTGTCACGCTCTTGACAAAATCGTACCCGTTGTGCTAGCTTTTTCATCAGGGAAATGAATCTTTACAGAAAGGCAATGGCAATGACACTAGATGAATTGAAGATCGGTTCCTCAGCTGTCATCACAGCGGTCGGTGGGGACGGCGCGCTGCGATGCCGGCTGTTGGACATGGGGCTCACGCCCCGTACCCGCGTCACCTTGCAGAAGGTGGCGCCGATGGGCGACCCCATCGAGATCCGCGTGCGCGGCTATGAACTGACGCTGCGCGTGGAGGAAGCGAAAAAGATCGAGGTCGAGGGGGTGCCGACATGATCTTTGCACTTGTCGGTAACCAGAACTGCGGCAAGACGACGCTCTTCAACGCCCTCACCGGCTCCAACCAGCACGTGGGCAACTTCCCGGGCGTGACCGTCGACCAGAAGATGGGCGAGATGCGTGACGAGAAGGGCTGCTCCGTCGTCGATCTGCCGGGCATTTACTCCCTGCGCCCGTATACGCAGGAGGAGATCGTCTCGCGCGATTTTATCATCAATCAGAAGCCGGACGGCATCATCAACATCGTGGACGCCACGAATATCGAGCGCAACCTGTACCTGACGCTGCAGCTGCTTGAACTGCGCGTGCCGATGGTGCTGGCGCTGAACATGATGGACGAGGTGCGCGCCAACGGCGGCGCCATCGACGTGCAGAAGATGAGCCAGGCACTGGGTATCCCCATCGTGCCGATCTCGGCGGCGAAAGGGGAGGGCGTGTCCGAACTCGTGGACCAGGCGCTGACCGTTGCGCGCAGTCGGACGCTGCCGAAAGTGACGGATTTCTGCTCGGACGATTCGGCCGTGCACCGCTGCATCCACGCGGTCGTGCACCTGATCGCCGACCACGCCGACCGCATCGGCGTGCCGGCGCGCTTTTGCGCGGCCAAGCTCATCGAAGGCGGCGACGACCTTGCGGCATCGCTCGAGCTCGATGAAAACGAGCGGGAGCTGCTCGAGCACTGCATCGTGCAGATGGAAAATGAGACCGGGCTCGACCGCAACGCGGCCCTTGCGGACATGCGCTACACATTCATTGAGGGCGTCGTGGCGTCGTCCGTGGTCAAGTGCCATGAGAGCAAAGAGCACGCGCGCTCCATGAAGCTCGACCGCATCCTCACGGGCAAATATACCGCCCTGCCGACGTTCCTCGTCGTGATGTTCCTCACGTTTTATCTCACGTTCAACGTCATCGGCCAGTGGCTGTCCGATCTGCTGCAGCTCGGCATCGACGCGCTGACCGGCGTCGTGGACGCTGCGCTCACGGCCTACGGCATCAACCCCGTGGTACATAGTCTCATCATCGACGGCGTGTTCGCCGGCGTCGGCAGCGTGCTCGTGTTCCTGCCGATCATCGTAACGCTGTTTTTCTTCCTGTCCATTTTGGAGGACACCGGCTATATGGCCCGTGTCGCCTTCGTCATGGACAAGCCCCTGCGCAAGATCGGCCTGTCCGGCCGCAGCGTTGTGCCGATGCTCATCGGCTTCGGCTGCTCGGTGCCGGCCATCATGGCCACGCGCACCGTCTCGTCCGACCGTGACCGGAAGATGACCATCCTGCTCACACCATATATGAGCTGCTCGGCGAAGATCTCGATCTACGCGTTCTTCACGGCGGCGTTTTTCCCGCGCTACCGTGCGCTTGTCATGCTGGGACTGTATGTCCTCGGCATCCTCATCGGCATCATCGCGGCGCTCATCATGAACAAGACGGCTTTCCGCGGTAAGCCCGTGCCGTTTGTCATGGAGCTGCCGAACTACCGCATGCCCGGGCTCAAGAGCGTGGCGCTGCTGCTCTGGGAGAAGGCAAAGGACTTCCTCCAGCGCGCGTTCACGGTCATTTTCCTTGCGACGATCATCATCTGGTTCCTCCAGAGCTTTGACACGCGCCTGAACGTTGTGGCCGACAGTGCCAACAGCCTGCTCGCACTCATCGGGCAGTTCATCGCGCCCATTTTCCGGCCGCTCGGCTTCGGCGACTGGCGGTGCGCCACGGCGCTCATCTCCGGCTTCATCGCCAAGGAGTCTGTTGTGAGCACGCTGCAGGTGCTGCTCGGCGGCGCGGCCATTTCGTCGCTGCTCACCACGCGCTCGGCCATCAGCTTCCTCGTGTTCACGCTGCTGTATACGCCGTGCGTGGCCGCCATCGCCACCATCCGCCGCGAGCTCGATTCCCGGCTCAAGACGGTCGGCGTTGTGGTCCTGCAGTGCTCGGTCGCGTGGGTCGTGGCGCTCGTTGCGTATGCGATCGCGGGGCTGGTGTGATGGGTCCGCTCGATTATATCCTGCTGGCCATCGTGGCCGTGTGCGCCGTCATCGCGTGGCGCGTCTGGCGCCGCGCCATGAAAAAGGGCGGCTGCTGCGGAAGCGGCTGCACCGGCAACTGCGCGCAGTGCGGCAGAAACTGTGACTGCAAAAAAGAGAAATAGATAAAGCAAGGCTTCCCGAATTCGGGAAGCCTTGCTTTTTGCGTGTATGCAGTTGTGTTTACGGCTCCGCGATGTGCACCGGATTTCCGTGCTCGCGGATCAGGGCTGCGAGACCGTCATCTACCCCGTGCGCAAGCCGCCGCAGGGAGGCGCGCCTTGATCGCCGCACGCGGTTAGCATTTTAGTTAGCATTTTGTTAGCAAAAGGCGTTTGCATTATGCCGAAAACGATCGTAAATCCGCGACGTTTTTCGCACCGCAAAGTTTTCCGAAAGCACCGCAAAGCATTGATAAATAAAGAAAAACCAGCAATCGCAATGGATTGCTGGTTTTCTCTGTGCTGGTGGAGATGGGGGGAGTTGAACCCCCGTCCGAAAGCGCTTTGACAGGAACTTCTCCGGGCGCAGCGGGTTTTTGCGGGACGCTATGCGTCCCCGTTCCCTTCAGGACAGGCAAACCGGCAAGCCTGTCCGTCCGGTAGCTTCATGATGCATGGCACGCGCAAAGCTTAGCGTGCGCACGTTCACCACTCATCGACGCTCCGCTGCCGGGCCGTGGTCCTCCCGGCGGGAACGCTCGCTAATTAAGCAGCGAGAAGAACAGTTTCGTTGTTGTTCTTTAATTTATAAGATGCCCGTTTTATGGCGGTCAGGCGCCGCCGCCCGCTATTCCTGCCTCCACACCCCCGTCGAAACCGGTACATCCCCATGATGTCGGGTGCGCTGGCCGCCCGCACCGCTCTCGCGGCGCAGGCAGGAACGCATTCTGAAAGATCAGACGAAACTGTCGATGTTTTGTTTCCTCAGCAGGTCTCCGGCTCCGGATACTCGACGCCGAAGGTCTCGACCGTGACGGTTTTCATCTTCTGCTCGTTGGTGGGCTTGTCGTTGAACATGCTGCGCGGGGTGCGCGCGATGGCATCCACGACGTCCATGCCCTCGGTCACCTTGCCGAACGCGGCGTACTGCTTGTCAAGGTGCGGGGCGTCCATGTGCATGATGAAAAACTGGCTGCCGGCGGAGTTCGGATCCATGGCGCGGGCCATGGACAGCACGCCGCGGGTGTGCTTGAGGTCGTTTTTGAAGCCGTTACTCGTGAACTCGCCCTCGATGCTGTAGCCAGGGCCGCCCATGCCAGTGCCGGTCGGGTCGCCGCCCTGGATCATGAAGCCAGGAATGACGCGGTGGAAGATCACACCGTCATAAAAACCCTTCTTGACGAGACTGATAAAGTTGCGGACGGTGTTCGGCGCGATCTCCGGATAGAGCTCGGCGCGGATGATGCCGCCGTCTTCCATTTCAATGGTGACAATCGGATTGCTCATCAGTAATTTTTCTCCTTTATCGTTCTGTCGATCTCGCGTTTGGCGCTGCGCTGCGCGTCGGCGTCGCGCTTGTCGTAGAGCTTTTTGCCCTTGCACAGGCCGAGCTCCACCTTCACGCGGCTGTCCTTGAAATACAGCGACAGCGGCACGAGCGTCAGCCCGTCCTGCTTCGTGCGGGCGTAGAGCTTCGTGATCTCCCGCCGGTGCATGAGCAGGCGCTTCGGCCGGTCGGGGTCGCGGTTGTAGATGCTGCCGTACTCGTAGGGGCTGATGTGGATGCCGTAGGCAAACAGCTCCCCGTTTTTCACGGTGCAGAACGAATCTTTCAGATTGACCGTGCCCGCGCGGATGGACTTGACCTCGGTGCCGAAGAGCTCCACACCGGCCTCGAACCGCTCGAGCACGAAATAGTCATGCAGGGCTTTGCGGTTGGCCGCGACCTGCTTGACGCCCTTGGCTCTCGGCATGGCGGGGACCTCCTTCGTGCGAAATCGTGGATATAGTTTAGCACATCCGGCGGCAAATGAAAAGAGCGAAATCAGCAGAAATAACGCTGAAGGGTCGCAACGGCATCGCGGCGGGCGACCACGTCGCCGTGTTCGCCGATGTGTGCGTACAGTTCCTCGGTGCACGGCAGCGGCTCGCCGAACTCGAAGAGCGCGTTCGGCAGCGTCTCGTCCTCGGCGCGCACGAACAGCTCCCAGCCGCCGTCTATGTACACCACGTCCGAGTCGAGCCCGGCCGGAAAACAGCCCAGCGCCGCGGTCAGGTCGGCAAACGAGCGGAACCGGAACCGGCGCGGCGGGTCAGAAATGGGTCTGGCGATGAGCAGCACCTCCTTTTCGGCGACGAACAGTTCGATTTTCATACTTGTCCAGGGCGCGAGTCCGTGCGTCTCGAGCGCACTGTCGACGGCGGTGCGGATGTCGGCCTCGCGCAGCGCGGCCCACTCGGCGCGCGGTATGCGCATGGCCACGGCGCCGGCGTCAGCGGTTTCCACAAGCATGGGAATGGCCTCCCTTGGTGTCGGTTTCCGGACAGGCGTCCGGTTAGATTCAGTATAGCGCCCGCACTCGCGTTTC
>ERZ779892.2266-NODE-2266-length-15333-cov-4.516102_pt1 | contig 15333 bp, 8 predicted proteins | sample MGYA00511552_ERZ779892 | MGnify/ENA primary metagenome ERZ779892 (study PRJEB29588, sample SAMEA2154561) | human gut metagenome | biome: human gut; feature: human-associated habitat; material: faeces | place: Denmark | collected 2008/2010 ... | reverse complement strand
CCGGGGTTTTCTTCGATTTTTCTGTTATGAATCAAACAATTCCGATGCGCACCGGTCCGCGAGCCCTGGCAGCCTCGTAATCCGCATCGGTAAATGTATAAGTCCATTCCACGACGTATTTATCCCCCTCTTCATAAGCCTTGTAAACATAACGATCGGGATCCTGCAAACTTTTCGGAACCGCAACTTCTCCGAGTCCCGACGGATAATAATTTTCCATATAACAGTAAATTATAACTCCTTCTGTAAAAGAATCGTAGATAACATGAGTTTCTCTTCCGTCGAGAAAAGTCTGCAAATCCACGGGCGAAGGTCCTTCCAATTCTTTTACAGCCCGCTCTCCATACTTTATTCCCTGGGATCTCGTGATGCACCCCTCTACATAGAAATATTCGATCCTATGATTGCACCTATTCTCCCACACGAACCGGCTGACATAGGACGAATAGGTTTTATCGTCGCTGTCATTGCAACTTACAAGAGAGCACAGCACGACGCAAATCATCCACAAATAAAGAATCTTTCTCATAATTTAAATTCAGGCTGATTTGACTTCATTATAAAAGTAATAGATAATATTCGAAAATACAACTTCGTTTCTTGAATCTTTTAAGAAAATTCCCGGAAATCGAATCCGACTTCCGGGAAGAATCAAATGCCTGATATTCCTAAAAATTAAATTTCCCCAAGCGTAATATGCACCGCACCCCGGGCTTTCGCCGCCTCGTAATCGGCATTGGTGAAAGTATAAACCCAAACCAAAGCCAGACTACCGTTTTTCTCCTTATTTACCAAAGTATAGCGCTGCACGTCCTGCAAACCCTTTGGCACAGCGGAATTACCCGACCCCGACGGGTCGTAGTTTTCCATATATGCATACGTTTCGCCATCGACGACAAACTGCTCATACCACAGCCCCATCTTTCGGTCCTCAATATAGTCCGACAAACCTTCCGGTGAGCCGGACACCCGCACGGAAACATACTTTCCACGATTAATCCCGTCATGCCACCGATACCCTCCTTCTACATAAAAGAAATCGATTCGATAATCGCTCTCATTTTTCCATTCGATCCAATATTCATCGACCGGTTCGACCTGCTTCTCGTCGTCGCCACAACCGCTCGAAAAGATCAATGCCGAAAGCGCCGCAACGCAACAGATAAACTTTTTCATAGGCATTAAATTAAAATTCAAAAAAATACCCTTCACGAATATAACATCATTTATGAAAAATACAAAATATTCGGGAATAAATCCTCCCGAATCCTCTAAAAAAGATTTGCACTGAAAAACAGATGTTTTTCAGTGCAAATCAAAATCAATATAGAATCCGCTCTATATCATCTATAAGAGTTCCCCTACTTAAATTTCACCAGCGAATGTCCTGTCATGGCTTCGGGCTTTTCGAGCCCCATCAGGTCGAGGACCGTAGGGGCTACGTCGGCCAAGATACCGTCGCGGACCGTTTTCACGCGGTCGGAAACCACGACGATCGGCACCGGATTGAGCGAATGAGCCGTATTGGGCGTGCCGTCGGCATTGACCGCATTATCGGCGTTGCCGTGATCGGCGATCTGCACGACCTCGTACCCATTGCGACGGGCCGCCTCGACGACTTTGGCCACACACGCATCGACAGCCTTCACCGCTTTCTCGATCGCCTCATAAACTCCCGTATGCCCCACCATATCGCCGTTGGCGAAATTCAGGCAGATGAAATCGTATTTCTGCCTGTCGAGTGCCCCGACCAGCTTGTCGGCCACCTCGTAAGCGCTCATCTCGGGCTGAAGGTCGTAAGTCGCCACCTTCGGAGAAGCGACCAGAATGCGGTCCTCGCCCTCGAACTCCTCCTCGCGGCCTCCGTTCAGGAAGAAGGTCACATGAGCGTATTTCTCCGTTTCGGCGATACGGAGCTGCGAAAGCCCCTGCCGGGCGACATACTCGCCGATCGTGTCGGCCACGTTCTCCTTGTCGAACAGGATATGCAGCCCCTCGAACTTGGCGTCATAGGGCGTCATGCAGCAATAGTAGAGCGGCAGCGTGTGCATGCCCTGCTGCGGCATATCCTCCTGTGTGAGTACGATGGTCAGCTCCTTGGCCCGGTCGTTCCGGTAGTTGAAGAAGATCACCACGTCGTTCGGCCGGATCATACCGATCGGATTGCCGTCCTCGTCGATCCGCACGACGGGCTTCACGAACTCGTCGGTCACCCCTTCGTCGTACGACTTCTGCATCGCCAGCGTCATATCGGACGAATGTTCGCCCTTGCCCTCGACCAACAGGTCGTAGGCCACTTTCACACGTTCCCAACGCTTGTCGCGGTCCATCGCGTAATAACGGCCTACGATCGAGGCCACGACGCCCGTCGATCGTTCCCGCATGTGCTTTTCCAGCCGTTCGATGAATCCCTTGCCGCTGTACGGATCGGTATCGCGGCCGTCCATAAAGCAATGCACGTAGGTACGTTCGATGCCGTATTTATCGGCGATGTCCGTCAATTTGAGCAGATGATCCAGCGACGAGTGCACTCCGCCGTCCGAAACCAGTCCCATCAGGTGCACGCTCACCCCGTTCGATTTGGCGTATTCGAACGCCTTCACGATTTCGGGATTCTTCAGAATCGAATCGTCGCGGCAGGCCCGGTTGATCTTCACCAGATCCTGATAGACTACCCTGCCCGCACCGATATTGAGGTGCCCCACCTCCGAATTGCCCATCTGCCCATCGGGCAGGCCGACGTTTTCGCCGTCCGTACGCAACTGCGCATGAGGGTATTTACGGGTCATTTCCGAAATATAGGCAGGATGCACCTGTGCGATGACATCCCCCTTCTGTCCGTCGCCGATGCCCCAACCGTCGAGGATCATCAGCAATACTTTGCGATTACTCATCCGAAACATTACTTTACTTGTTCCACAATCAGTTCTACGGCCTTGTCGATAGCCGCCTGGATGCCATCGGGGTTCTTACCGCCCGCCGTCGCCAGGAAAGGCTGTCCGCCGCCGCCGCCGTTGATGGCTTTGGCCGCCTCGCGCACCACGACACCGGCATTGACTCCCTGCGCCACGATATCGTCGCCCAAAGCGACGGTGAGCGTCGGCTTGCCGTCATTGATCGATCCGATCACCAGTACGATATTCTTCGAACGCGAACGCACGGCGAAAGCGAGGTCCTTGATGAAATCCGGCCGGCGATCGGTCTGCGTAGCCATCAGCCGCATCCCGCCACGCTCGGGCGTAGAATCGACGATCTTCGCGGCCCACTCGGCCACCTGTTCGCGGCGGATGGCCTCCATCTCGTGCTTCAAAGCCTCGTTGCTTTCCATGATCTTCTTGATCGACTGAAGAATCTGCGGGTTATTGAGATAATCGGCCACGTTGCGCATCGTATCTTCGGCCGCATAGATCACCTCCTCGGCCTTCGCCCCCGTCGTGGCCTCGATACGTCGTACACCGGCGGAAATGGCGCTTTCGTTCAGGATCTTGAAGAGCCCGATATTACCCGTAGCGCTCACGTGAGTACCGCCGCACAACTCGACCGAGGTGCCGAAGCGCACCATACGCACCCGGTCGCCGTATTTCTCGCCGAAGAGCATCATCGCCCCGGCCGCTGCAGCCTCTTCCTTGGTGGCATCGCGTTTCTCCTCGAGGGGATAGTTCGCGCGAATGGCACGATTGACCAGTTGCTCGACCCGGCGCAGCTCCTCGTGCGTCACCTTCTGGAAGTGCGAAAAGTCGAAGCGCAGGTATTCGGGCGTCACGAGCGAACCTTTCTGCTCGACGTGCGTACCGAGCACCTTGCGCAGCGCTTCATGCATCAGATGGGTCGCCGTATGGTTGTTGGCAGCCGCCTGACGTTTCTCCGGATCCACGACGGCCATGAAGGTCGCCTCGGGATTTTCGGGCAGTTGGGTAACGATATGGATAATCAGGCCGTTCTCCTTCTCGGTAGCCACGACCGGGATCCGTTCGTTGGCGGTTTCGATATAGCCGATATCGCCGATCTGACCGCCGGAATTGCCGTAGAACGGAGTGCGGTCGAACACCAACTGGTAGGAAACGCGTCCTTTGGAGGACACACGGCGGTAGCGGGCGATCTTCACCTCGGCGCTCAGCGTGTCGTAACCGATGAACTCGCTCTGCTTGATATGGATCAGCTCCTTCCAGTCGTCGGTATCGACCGCAGCAGCGTTGCGCGAACGCTCCTTCTGCGCCTGCAGCTCCTTCTCGAAGGCCTCCAGATCCACCTCGATCCCCTGTTCGCGGGCGATCAGCTCCGTCAGGTCGATCGGGAATCCGTAGGTATCGTACAACAGGAAAGCGTCCTTGCCGGAAATGCGTTCGCCGCCGCTCTTGCGAACCTCGGCCATCACGCCGTCCAACAGGTTGATGCCCGTAGCGAGCGTACGCAGGAAGGAGCTTTCCTCCTCCTCGATCACCTTCTCGATCAGCGTCTGCTGGGCCTTAAGCTCGGGGAACTGCCCGCCCATCTGATCGACCAGACCGGCCACCAGACGGCAGATGAAGGGCTCGTTGAAGCCCAGGTAGGTATAGCCGTAGCGGACGGCGCGGCGCAGAATGCGGCGGATCACGTAGCCCGCCTTCACGTTCGAAGGAAGCTGTCCGTCGGCGATCGAGAACGAAATGGCACGCAGGTGGTCGGCGACCACGCGCATAGCCACGTCGCACTTCTCATCCGCACCGTACGTTTTGCCAGACATGGCGGCGATGCGCTGGATCGTAGGTTGGAACACGTCGGTATCGTAATTCGACTTTTTCCCTTGCAGAATCATGCAGAGGCGTTCGAAACCCATGCCCGTATCGATACAGTTGGCCGCCAGGGGTTCGAGCGAACCGTTCGCCTTGCGGTTGAACTGCATGAAGACCAGGTTCCAGATCTCGATCACCAGCGGGCTGCCCTGATTGACCATCTCGCGGCCCGGCACGGCGGCAATCTCCGACTCGTCGCGCAGGTCGTAGTGGATCTCGCTGCAAGGTCCGCAAGGGCCTACGTCGCCCATCTCCCAGAAGTTGTCGTGCTTGTTGCCGCGGATGATGTGATCCGCAGGCAGGTATTGCAGCCAGATGTCGTAGGCCTCCTGGTCGAACGGCACCCCGTCTTCGGGACTTCCCTCGAACACGGTAGCGTACATGCGGCTCTTGTCCAGTCCGTACACCCCGGTCAGCAGCTCCCAGGCCCAGCCGATCGCCTCCTTCTTGAAATAGTCGCCGAACGACCAGTTGCCCAGCATCTCGAACATCGTGTGATGGTAGGTGTCATGGCCGACCTCCTCCAGGTCGTTGTGCTTGCCCGACACGCGCAGGCACTTCTGCGTATCGGCGGCCCGGGGATAGGGACGGGGAATATTCCCGAGGAAAATGTCCTTGAACTGGTTCATACCCGCGTTGGTGAACATCAACGTCGGGTCGTTTTTCACCACCATCGGTGCCGACGGTACGATCACATGGTCCTTCCCTGCGAAGAAATCGAGGAAAGCCTGACGAATTTTGTTGGATTCCATATACTGTGTTTTCAATTCTTTGCGTTGTTCATAAGACACACTCCGCAGATTCCGGCTGCCTGTGCTCAGGCTGTCATCCGCTCGAATCCGCGAAACTTAAAGAAGTTACAAGATTGCAAAATTACATATTTTACCTTAATTTTGCATCACTTCCAAGGAGTTTTTCAGATCATGGCACGAAAAAAGCAGACGTTCGATCCCCACGCCCTGACCCGTGAGGTGGTTTCGGCCACTCATGAGGTGGTCACGGTCCCGTTCCGCCTGCGCACCTACCGTGTCATTCGCAAAATCCTCATCATCTTCATCGCAGTATCGATCGTCAATGTCGTCTTCGCAAATGTCTTCTACACGCCGAAAATGTACCGCATCCTGCGCGAAAATTCGGAGCTGGTCTTCAAATACCGGCTCCTTCAGGACAAGATCCGCGCGGAGCAGCGTAAACTGGACGAAATACACCACCGCGACAACTTCGTTTACCGGGCTTTGTTCTCGGCCGACACCCTGAATATCGGAGGGATCTACACCCCCTATCCGGCGTCCAAATACGCGGCTCTGGCGGGCGACGAATACGCCCCGCTGATGATCGGCACGTGGCAGCAGCTCGACGCTTTCGGCCGCCAGCTCTACCGTACCTCCGTTTCGTTCGACGAGTTGCAAATCCTAGCCAAGAACAAGGAGAACATGTCCACGGCAATCCCGGCCATCTGGCCCATCGACCGTCAGGCCCTGCGCAGGGGTATCGAGCCGTTCGGCTACCGCAACCACCCGATCTACCACCGACGCATCCTGCACAAAGGCATCGACCTGGCGGCCAACATCGGCAACAACGTCTATGCCACGGGCGACGCGACGGTACAGTCCACCGACCTGGGACAGCCCCGCAGAGGATACGGCAAGCAGATCCTCCTGAACCACCAGTACGGCTACCAGACCCGCTACGCACACCTGAGCCAGATCTTCGTCAAACCCGGCGAGAAGGTCGTGCGCGGACAACTGATCGGCAAGGTCGGCAACACGGGCGGCGTGACCGGCCCCCACCTGCATTACGAGGTGATTCACATGGGACAGGTCGTCAATCCGATCAACTATTTCAACCGCAATATGACCAACGAGGAGTACGAGCGCCTGATGGAACAGATGCAGGAGCTCAACCTCGACACCTTCGACGAATAACATGGCAAGAACCCGCAGACCGATCAAATACGCCACACCGCGCACGCCCAAACAGAAGGCGATCCGCATCACGTTTCACGTGCTGGTGTGGTTCGGCGCAGCCATCCTCTACTACGTCGGGTTTTCGCTCTTCTTCGACACGCCCGTCGAATACGAGCTCAAGCACTCCACCGATCAGTTGAGGGACGAATACACCCGGCTCGAAGCCCGCTACGACTCGCTGCGCACAGTGATGGAAAATGTTTCCGAGCGCGACCGCAACGTCTTCAACATCCTCTTCGAATCCGATCCTTACGATTTCGACACCGAATACGAAACCAAGCGGCTCGCAACGTACGAAAGCCTGCTGGACAAATCCGACCGTCAGATCATCCTGGAACTCAAAGAGAAGGTCAGACAATCCGAAGCGACGCTGACCAAGCTCAACGAATCGTACCTCGAACTGCAACGTCTGCTGGATACGGTCGGCGACGGCCGCAACCGGATTCCGGCCATACAGCCCGTTATCAACCAGCAGCTCACGCTGCTCACCGCCTCCTACGGCATGCGCATCCACCCCTTCTACCGCACCCTGCAATCCCATCAGGGCGTCGATTACACGGTGCCCGAAGGTTCGCGCGTCTTCGCCACGGCGGACGGCCGCGTGAAGGAGATCGCCTCGCGCTCCACAGCGGGCCGTACCATCGTCATCGACCACGGCAACGGTTACGAAACTTCGTACAGTCACCTGCTGGCGGTCAATGTACGCCGCGGGCAGGAGGTCCGTCGCGGCGACATCATCGGACTTTCGGGCAACACGGGCCTTTCGATCGCACCCCACCTGCATTACGAAGTGCGGCACAACGGCATGCGCGTCGATCCGATCCACTATTTCTTCATGGAACTGTCGCCCGTCGAGTACCAGCGGATCATCCGCATCGCCCAGTCGGGCATGCAGTCCTTCGACTAATTTTTCGAATCGCGAATGAAAAAAGAAACGGCTATCTATCCCAGCCACCGCAAATTGCTGGGCACGACGCTCGCCGCAGCGATCATGGCGGCACTCTCCTGCCTGCTCGTCATCGTACAGCCGCACGGGACGTTCGGGCTGGTCATCGGCATCGCAGGATTGATCTTCTTCGGGGGAGGCTTCTGCATCTTATTTATCATGCTGCTGAAAAATTTTTTTCGAAGCAAGCCGACCCTGTTGCTGACTCCGGACAGTCTGCGGATTTATGCACCTGCAAAAGGGATCTACCTCACGATCGAATGGCAGCGCATTGCGGATTTCAGCGTATTCCGAACCTACGGGCAGAAATTCATCCGGATCGAACTCCACGATCCCGACCGGGCGATCGACGAGGAAAAAAACCGGATTGCCAAAGGGCTTATGCGCTGGCAAATGAAATACTTTGGATCCCCCTACGCAATCACGGCTTCAACAGTCGATATCGGCACGGCGGAACTCGAAAAAATCCTGCGGGAGTATTTACAGGCATCCCGCGAAAAATCCGCTGCGAACTGACCGACCCTCCCGCAAAAGCGGTTCTCCGAGCCGATCCCGCATATCGTCGGAAATACGCTCGCACCGTCCGTCAATGAATCAGATCAAGATATGAGGCGCTCTATGGCCGGTATTTACAGGCTGCAAACTGATTTTCCGAACGTGATTATACACTTTCATATACACCTCTTCGGGAGCACAGTGGCCCAGACTCCCTCCGAAAAGAGGATTCAGGGACAGAATTATGAACGCGGGCACCAGCCGCGAAAAGCGATCGTCGGACAAGGGGCAGATTGAAAATGTAATCGCCTTTCCGAAAAGACGACACGGAGAAAATCGCTGCGACATGCCCGCGTCAGCGTTTGCAGATCTCGCGGAAATCGCAATAGCGGCAGGTATGCTCGGCATCCTCGCACTGACGGAACGGAATCGCCGGATCGAACATCTCGGCGAGGGTTTCGCGCAACAGCCGTTCGAAAGGCTCGCGGTATTCGGAATAGCGTACGCCCGTGCGCCCCAACTCCCGATCGACGAGCCGGGACGAATAGTCGTCCCGGTGCATGGCCCGCACGTAATAGAGCGTCGGCTCGGCATCCACCCCCCGCGAATGGAAAAGCATCATCGAATAGAGCAACGTCTGTAAAATATTGGATTGACGCTGTTTGGCCTCTCCACGAAAGAGCGCTTCGACCCCCTGGAAATCGAGGTGCGGTTCGCCGGTCTTATAGTCCACGACCCGCAGCGTACCGTCCGGCAGGCGGTCGATCCGGTCGGCCAGGCCCCCGAAGACCACACGCAGGGATTTTCCGGCGCTTTCGAACGCAAACTCCTGCCCGATCCGCTCCTCGAGTCCTTCGACCGTAAAATCGTCATGCGCGGCGTCGTAAGGCAATACGCCGCCCCGAATATAGCGGATTACAATATCTTTGACCAACAACAGATTACCGCTATAATCCTCAACCGTCGCTTCAACATCCTGCAAATAGTTTTCATTGATGGCCGCAACTACCGCCTTCTCCACTTCGGACGAACGGGTCAGCGCACGCAACGCCTCTCCGCAGCCGGTCTTCCCGACAAAGGGAGCATAGAGCCGCTGCAAAGCCGCATGGAGAATCGTACCGAACATCGGTGCATCGACCTCCTCCGAAATCTCGTCGTCCGGCTCCAACCGGGCCACGGAGTGAAAATAGAAGCGCAGGGGACAAGCCACATACCGGAAAAAAGCCGTAGGCGACAGCCGCACGGGATCGTCCGGCGCGAGGAAGCGAGCCAACTTTTCGGCGGTTTCCCCTTGCTTGGGGACCTCGATCGGCGGGGTTTCCATCCGATTGACATCGATACCGACCTCCCGGCGGAGGATCTCGAAGGGAGTTTCGTACTCCAGTTGATAGATGTAACGGCTCTGTTCGCCGGTGGTCTTGTCGTCGGCATGAGCGCAATAGAGCATCCGCACGTTCTCGGCCCGTTGCAGCAAACGATAAAAATAGTAGGCGTAAACCCCCTCGTGATGCTCCGGCGTAGGCAAGGCATAAGCCGCCCGCAGGTTGTAGGGAATGAACGAAGTACCGGTCACGACACTGCCTGGAAAGTTGTCGTCGTTCATCGAGAGCAAAATGACGTTGCGGAAATCGAGGTTGCGGGTTTCGAGGATACCCATAACCTGAATTCCCTCCAAAGGCTCTCCCTCGTAAGGAATACGCAGGGTTTGCAGATGTCGGCGAAGAAGTGAAGCATAGATCGATATAGACAATTCTATTTCACAATTATCCAGTGAATTGCGAAGTTTTATCACCTCTTCGGAAATGACGTTCAGGAACTCTACGCGGCGGCGTGCCTCCGTATCTTCGTAAGGCATCCGGGCAATCTGCGCGATCACCGCCAGCAGGTAGTCCGAAAATCCGCGCCACCCCTCGACGCTCCGGAACAGCGTAGCAAGCAACGGCGTGCAGGCCAGCCACTCCGCCGCGACCGTGATACGCCGGTTTCGGACGATCTCCTCCTGCATACGGACGATCCGGGAGGGGTCGCTTTCGAGGATATAAGGGTGCGACAGAAGTCCCAGCACGTCGGCGTGGTAAAAAAGCGGTTTGCCCTCCTTCTGCCGGGCATGGTTTTGCAGTTCGATCAATCGTTCAACAAACGAATAGGAAAGGCTCTGTTTCAGCGGATAACCCATCGTCACATTCACCTTTCCAATCTCCGCAGGCAGAGCATGCAGCAAGGGCAGCAGCAGGTTTTCATCCGTGAGCACGACGGCAGTCTCCTTCCCCAGCGGCCCCTGTTCGGCAGCCAGTTCCCGCAGGATCGAAGCCACGTACTTGCATTGCACGGCGTTCGATACCGTGGAAATCGCTTCGATTCGCTTCGGCGACCGGAAATGATCGTGCGGAAGTTCGCGCCGGGCGGGAAACAGGATCCGGTTCTCGCGCAGGAACATACCGGCCTCCTGGTCGGCATTGTCCGTATAATAAGTATCGTAATCCCAGTAGAAATCGGTTTCGGCAGCCGTGGAGAGAAACTTGAAAAGCCGTTTCTCGCACTCCGAGAGCGCGTTGAAGCCCGCCACGACGAACCGCCGGGACTCCGGGAATGCGAAACCGCCGGCCTTGATCCGCTCGGCGGCCGCCCGGTGCACCATCCCCGTATAGGCCATCCCCAGCGACCGGAGCCGCTCGCGGAAAGTCCGATAGACCGGGCCCAGCGTCTGCCAAACGGCCAGGAAGCGGCGTTTCTCCTCGGAAAGGGAGGTTTCGTCCGTGAAATTGGCCCAGAAAGCGATGATTTTCAACTGGACGGGGCTCAAATACGAAACGTCGGCCTCCAACTCCTTGATGTCGGCCAGGTTACGGAAAAGCATATCGGCGTCGATCAGGTACTTGTCGATCGTATCGAAATCCGTGAGGAGCATCTCCCCCCAGAAATAGAACTTGTCGAAGGATTCGGGATGAAATTCCGAATAGACTTTATACAGTTCGGTCACCAGACGCACCCGGTCGCCGATGCGGAGACCCGAAATCTCGCTCATCAACTCGTCGATAGTCGTCCAGCGGGGCTGCCACAAAGGACGTTCGGCGATGCCGGACAAGGCGTCGATAAAGAAAAGCCGCGCACGTCGGGAAGGGAACAGAACAGAAAGGGACGAAATATCGTCCCCGTATCTGTCGTATAAATCGGCAGCGACCTCCTGCAGGAATCCCGGCATGGCAAGTGCGCTATTTGAAGGTGATCTCGCCCCCGATCAGGGAGTTTGAAGTGTGCAGCAACTCGGGCTCTCCGATGCAGGTGATCCGGCCCTTCGTACCGACCGACGCCTCGAGGCGCTCCGGAGCGGTGATGGTCACGTCGGCCTTGGAGGTGGAATTGACACGCACGGACATCACTTCGACAGCGGCAGCGTCCACCTGGGCCGTGGAAACATTCAGATCCCAGTAACGGACCTTGCCCGTCAGGACCACGACGCTCTTGCCCGTCACATCCATCTGAAGATCCTTCACATCAAGCGCCGCGCTGACGACCGCCCCGTTGGAAAACCAGCACCGGGCCTGCGGAAAGTCGATCGGTTCCCCGAACGTGGCATTCGCCCCCGAAATACGGATCTCCTCCAGGTTGTTGTAATAAACCGTCACCTCGGTTTCGGAACGTTCGCGGGCGCCGATGCGCTCGGAAATCACGAGCATCTTATTCTTGTTCACCTCCGCCGTGAAGCGGCTGTCGTAAACGCCTTTGGTGTTGAAAACGATCTTGGGAGCCTGATCCATAGGCACCCGCTCGAACCGGATCCGGAACAACCCCTCGACGATCACACCATTGAAGGAAGGAAGCCACTCCATTTTCTCGCCGCTCGCCGCTGCGATTTCGGGAGCCAACTCCCCCCGATCGATCAGATCATTCTGGGCCGAAGCCGTAAATCCCAGCGTCAGGAGCGCCAGGCTCAATATCCATCTTTTCATAGTTTTTTCTGTTTTTTGCTTTTTCGTAACGCCAAGATACGATATTTTTTTGAATTTCTCCGTCCGTTTCCCATTTTATCGCTACCTTTACCAAAAAAACGTCGGTTTAGCCGGCAGGCATCCGGCTCCGGCAGCCTTCATCCGCCACCGGCATCGATGCGGCCGGAAAAATGCCCGGGCAGCAGCGGACCTGCCGCAAAGCGGGATTCCACCGGCCGTCTTCATCCGACATTTTGAAGCGATAACCAAGTGAGAGCGAGAATACTGAACGCCAGCGCCGGGTCGGGCAAGACCTACCAGCTGGCATACAAATACGTGCGGGACGTGGTCGAGCAACCCACGCTGTACCGTCACATCCTGGCCGTCACGTTCACCAACAAGGCCACCGAGGAGATGAAATCCCGCATCCTGTCGGAGATACATACGCTGGCCTCGGGCGGCAAAAGCGGCTACCTGGCCAGCCTGTGCACGGAGCTGTCGCTCGACGAACGGACCGTCCGCACCCGGGCCCGGGAAGCCCGGACCCGCATCCTGCACGACTATTCGCGGTTCACGATCCTCACCATCGATACCTTTTTCCAGCGCATTCTGCGGGCTTTCATCCAGGAGTTGGGACTCGATCTGAACTACAACGTAGAAATCGAAACCGCCTCGGTACTCTCCAAGAGCGCGGATGCGCTGGTCGAACAGATCCGCATCGACGAAGAACTGCAACGGTGGCTCACGGCCTTCGTGCAGGAGCGCATCGAAGACGGCAAACGCTGGGATGTACGCGAAGGCATCCTCGCCCTGGGCAACGAAATATTCAAGGAGAGCAACCGCGAAACCCTCTCGGCGGAGCGTTCCAAGGCCGAACTGGACCGGATCGTCGGCAAGGCGACGGGGAGGGCCAAGGCCGGGAAAAAGGAGTTTCAGGAATTGGGCGTTCGGGCCATGAACCTCATGAATACCGCTGGCGTCACGACGGCCGACTTCACCGGCAAGAGCCGCAGCTTCGCGGGCTACTTCGCGGCCGCAGCCGCCGGAGAGATCAAAGCACCCACAGCTACCGTGCGCAAGATGAGCGCGACGACGGAAGGCTGGTGCGCCAAGGACTCGCCGGCCCTGCCGCTGGTCGCGGAGCTTCAGCCGCTGCTGGCCGAACTGTGCGCCCGTTACGACCGCAGCATCCGCTTCTGGAACACCACCGACCTGCTGCGCGAGAACTACCGCAGCTTCGCCCTGCTGCAGGACCTTTACGGCAAAGTACGGCAGATGTGCAGCGACGAGAACGTGATGATGCTCTCCGAGACCAAAAACATCCTCTCGGAGTTCATCCGCCACAACGACGCCCCGTTCATCTACGAAAAAGTCGGCAACCGCTACGACCGGTTCATGATCGACGAATTTCAGGACACCTCGACCCGGGAGTGGGAAAACTTCCTGCCCCTGCTGGGCAACGCCATGGCACAGTCGGAACAGACCTCGGTGCTGATCGTGGGCGACATCAAACAGTCGATCTACCGCTGGCGGGGCGGCGACTGGGAGATCCTGCACCGCCGGGCGGCACGGGAGCTGGGAGAAGCGAGCACCGAAACGATACACCTGAAGGAGAATTTCCGGAGCTTGCCGCTGGTGGTGGAGTTCAACAACCGGATGATCGGCAAGGTGGTCGAAAGCGACAACACGGCACTGAACCAACTGCTCGCCCAGGCTCCGCCGCACGCCCTGGGGGGAAAGGCCCGGGAAGAGCTGCGCGACACCCTGCAGGAGGCCTATTGCGAACACGCGCAGAGCGCCCGCAAGAAAGGACTGCATCCCGGCTACGTCAATATCACCCATTACACCGGCGAGCCGCCCCTCATCGAACGCATCAAAGCTCTCGTGGACAAGGGGTTCCGACCGAAAGATATGATGATTCTGGTGCGCAGCGGCACGGACGGCGCCAAAGTCGCCTCGGCACTGCTCGACTTCAAGCGCCGGAACACGGATCCCCGCTACCGGTTCGACGTGATGACGCAGGAGGCGCTCATCGTCGGCACGGCACCGATCAGTTCGTTCGTCATCGCCTGCCTGAAGCTGGCCATGAATCCTGCGGATTCGCTGAGCCGGGCCATTTACAACCATTTCTCCGCCAAACCCTCCTTCGATGCGGAACTCACGGAAGAGGAGGTCGTCTTTCTCAAATCGCTGCGGCTGTTCCCGCCCGAAGAGGCGTTCGAACGGATCGTCATGCGGTACGACCTTCAGGAGCGACGGGAGGAGATCGCCTACCTGCAAGCCGTGCACGAACAGATCATCAACTTCTGCGCGGGCCGCGTAGCCGACATTCCCCTCTTCCTCAAATGGTGGGACGAACAGGGAAGCGGCCGCTCGCTGAGCGTCGAACAGGGCGAAACGACCATCGAAATCACCACGATACACAAGGCCAAGGGATTGGAAAAAAAGGTGGTGCTGATCCCCTACTGCAACTGGACGCTCAATCCCAAATCGAGCGGACTCTCGGCGAACATCGTCTGGGCCGAAGGCACGGACGGGGAGCTGGAGGAAATCGGCCGATTCCCGGTGCGGTATAAAACCAGCATGGGCGAATCGCTCTTCTCGGCCGACTATTACCGGGAAATGATCTACGCGCACGTGGACAACATCAACCTGCTGTACGTAGCCCTGACACGGGCCGTGGAGTCGCTGCACATCTTCATCCCGCAGAAGGGAGCCAAGGGACCGAACGTCGGACAGTTGATCCTGCAAAACATCGCCCCGGAGGACGGCACGGTGCATCTGGCGGACGTCAGCGAGGGCGACAGCGTTTCCGGTACGGTGCTGACGCTTTCTCCGGTGAGCCGCTACACGATCTACTGCGACCTGACCGACGCGTACCAATCGCCTGAAACTCTTTATGTGCAGCTGGGCGAGCAGGTGTATCTGCAATGCGTGAAGGATGGGAGCCATCAGGCCACGGGCGTTATTACCGAGGTGGACGGCTCCTCCTATACCGTTACCGCCACCGCAGGAGGCGGTGTACATTTATCGCAGCGCGAATGATGCAGCCTCCTCCCGATTGGGCAAAGGCGTGGTCAATCGTGCGGCGACCATCAATATCTCTGCGAATGGCAGTCTATGGAAGCTCCACGTTGCCGACGGCGAGAACGTGGAGCGGGGTCAGTTGCTGCTGGAAACGGTGGAGGGCGAGCTGCCTGGGCTGGAAAGCAGCGGCACCGGGG
>ERZ779892.2265-NODE-2265-length-15340-cov-2.777233_pt1 | contig 15340 bp, 15 predicted proteins | sample MGYA00511552_ERZ779892 | MGnify/ENA primary metagenome ERZ779892 (study PRJEB29588, sample SAMEA2154561) | human gut metagenome | biome: human gut; feature: human-associated habitat; material: faeces | place: Denmark | collected 2008/2010 ... | reverse complement strand
AAATAACGAAGAGTGTTGAGACGGTCATCATTTTTGGAAACTGTAAAAGTAAAAAAAGTGATGACCGTCTCGTTGTGTATATAAGATTGCATATATTAAGTATATAACCGTTCCGAAAAGCCCTGGATAAAATAATATGATCCGAGCAGAGAGCAAAATTTTCGATCAGAGATTTTCCGGACAGTTATATTTATCAGTTGCCATCAAAAACATCATCAGTTATACTTCTGTGAGAAAGGAAGTAAGATGAGAAAATATGTGGAATTATCAGATTGAAGAAAATATTTTATATGAAGACAAAGAGATCCTTGTGTGCAGAAAAACAGCAGGAATGCCGGTGCAGGCAGCAAAAATAGGAACAATGGATATGGAAAGTGCTCTGAAAAATTATCTGGCACAAAAAACACCGGGAAAGATCCCATATCTGGGAGTAGTACATCGCCTTGATCAGCCGGTAGAAGGCATTCTTGTATTTGCGAAAACATCCGAAGCAGCAGGAAATTTGAGTAAACAGATGATGGCAGGAGGCGCCGGAAAATATTACCTGGCAGTAACAGAGGGAAAAGCAAAGAGCTCAGAAGGGACTCTTACAGACTATCTGAAAAAAAATGGAAAAGCCAACATGTCTCAGGTGGTGTCTGCCAATACACCGGGAGCAAAAAAAGCGATCCTTTACTATAAAGTTCTGGATCAGCAGGAGATAAACGGAAAATCCCGGACACTTCTTAAGATCAGGCTGGAAACAGGTCGGCATCATCAGATCCGTGTGCAGCTTTCTCATGAGGGACTGCCCCTTCTCGGAGACCGGAAATATAATCCTTCGGGAGAAAAAGGTACATCACTGGGACTTTGTTCCAGTTGTCTGGAATTCAAACACCCCAGAACAGGAAAAATGATGAAGTTTGAAACAGAGCCACAGGGAAGTGCGTTTCTGGATTTTGTGAAAAAAGTGTAAAAACTCTGGACGGAAATACGAAAAAGTGTATAATGTAAAAAGCAAGTAACCAAATGTAAGATTTTTGTAAAGTATAAGTTACTGTGGACGGACAAGGCAGACGATAAAGAACAGTAACCAGCGAGGAAGAGGAGATTACAATGAAAAGAGCTGCAGTAGCGTCAGCAGCCTTGTTGGCTGTGGCAACCCTGCTGACAGGCTGTCAGAAAGAAGAAGTAGAAAAGCTTGTTGCACCGATTGTAGCAGATGTCCAGGAAACCCCTGAAGCAACCGAAGTGGAAGAAGAAAAAAGCCCGCTGATCCCTGAGATCGATGACACTCTTTCTATTGAAGAAGGTGCCAGAATAGCTGTTGTCAGCAAAAGCAAAAAAGGCGAGTTCTGGAATAAAGTAAAAGAAGGAATGGAAGCTGCTGTCAAGGATGTAAATGAGGCGTATGGTTTCAAAAAAGACAAGCAGATCACGATGACCTTTGAGGGTCCGGATGATGAAGAGGACGTAGAAAGTCAGATCAATACTCTTGATGCAGTGATCGCTGAGAATCCATCTGTAGTGTGTCTTTCTGCCGGAGATATGGATTCCTGTCAGGCACAGCTGGAAGCAGCGAAAGAGAACGGAATTCCGGTGGTCGCATTTGATTCCAATGTCAGTGATACAAAGCTGGTCAGAGCTTTCCGTGGAACAGACAATACACAGATCGGCAAATATGCAGCATATAAGCTTGGCAGCGCCATTGGAAAAATGGGAAATGTGGCTGTTTTTTCCGCACAGGAGAAAACACAGAGCGCGCAGGAGCGTGTAAAAGGATTTCTGGATAATATTGCAAATTATACGGATATTAAAGTGGTGGAAACCGTATATTCTGACCAGGTTGATGATGTGAAGGAAGCCATGAAGGAAGTTCTGGATAAATATCCGGCATTGGATGGCGTTTTCTGCACCAATGCCGAGGTTTCTGAAATGTTTCTGGAGGTAAATAAGGACACAGGAGAAAATAAAGTTGCTATGGTAGGCGTAGATGCAACCAGCAAACAGCAGGAAGCGATCCAGAAAGGGGAAGAACTGGGAGTGCTTTCACAGAATCCTTATGCGATGGGATATCAGACCATGTGGGCGGCTATTCAGTCTACTGCACCGAAGAAGGAAACAAAGATTGATAAGAAGGTTTTACTTGATCCGGTATGGATCGATGCTGAGAATATCAAAAGCGAAGACATTGCAAATTACCTGTACAATTAACAAATAAAACAGATAGCCACTGTAGGTCGGGTGAATAGGTTAGTCCGCATTCACCGTCTGTTCATAATTGAAAGCCATCAGCCCGATGAAGATGTAAAAAACATTTTCATCGGGCTGATGGCTTTTTTGAATAAAAATAAAAAATATGAATAGAATAAACAAATAAAAAGTGTGCGAAAAAATGGCAAAAATATAACATATATGACGACTTTTTGACACAATACAAATAAATTTATCGTTAAATTGCATAATAAACATTGTTTTGAAAAAGCGATTGTGGTACAATTTGGATATGCAGAGAGGCGGTGATCAGATGATCCAGGAAACGATCAAGGCAGTGAAAGAGGCGGAGGCAAAAGCACAGCAGAAGATAAAGGATGCATCCGTCCGTGCACAGAGTATCATCAGCGAAGCTGAGAAAGAGGCAGAGAATATTATCAGAAAGGCGGAAACAGCCGCCGGCGAACAGGCGGCATCTGATATGAAAGCAGCCGAAGAACGTGCACACAATACAGAGAACACTGTCGTTGGACAGGCGGAGGAAGAGCTTGCAGCTTTGAAAAAGAAAGCGGAGTCGAAGCACGAGCAGGCGATCCAGACAGTAATGGACAGTTTGTTCTGAGAGGGGGAGTGCGAAAATGGCAGTATTGCAGATGCAGCGAATCAGTATCTGCGCAATGAAAAAGAACCGTAAGGCCATATTGGAAGAACTGCAGTCACTTGGAGTATTGGAGATCGATGCAGCGGAATTGGATCCGGAGCTTAAGACGATGGATACTATGAATGCCCGGCTGATCTTTGAGAAGAACGCATCCCTTTGTGATCAGGCAATCGAAATACTGGATGAATTTTCGAAGGAAAAGCAATCCATGCTGGCATCCCTGGCAGGGAAACCGCTGATCGGAAGGAAGCAGGAGGAAGAAGCTATCCGGGATCAGGAAGAGATCCTGAGAACAGCTAGAGAAATCCAGGGATACCGGAAGAAGCTTACAGAGAACAATGCGGCAGCAGTTAAGATCGAGCAGCAGGAAGCAGCTCTTGCTCCATGGCTGAAGCTGGATATTCCGATGAACTTCTGCGGTACAGCGAAAGCAGCGGTACTTGTGGGAAGTATTGATGGAAATATAACTCTGGATCAGGTATACAGTCAGCTGGCAGCGGATGCACCACAGCTTGAAGCCTTTGACATTCGGGAAATCTCAAATGACGCCGGTAAGCTGAGCCTGGTGGTTGTCTGCCTGAAAGCACAGGCACAGGAACTGGAAGAAGCGCTTCGGATGCAGGGATTTGCAAGACCGGCACAGCTGGTATCAGAGGTTCCGGCACAGGAGCTGGAGAACCTTAAGAATGAAGTGGTACGCATTCAGGAAGAGTCCGAACAGATTCGGGAACAGATACGCGCTCTTCACGACAGGAAGAGCTCTCTTCAGCTTTTGTCCGATTATTTCCGGATCCGTGCACAGAAATATGAAGTTTTAGGTCAGCTCCGCCAGTCAGAGAGCACTTTTTTTGTGACAGGATATCTTCCGAAGAAACAGGTTTCTGCAATGGAGAAACGGCTTACGGAGAAGTACGATATTGTTTTTGAAGCAGAAGATGCTGAGGGAGAAAATGTTCCGGTTGCCCTTCAGAACGGTAAATTCGGAGCAGCAGGAGAGGGAGTTCTGGCAGCGTTTGGTCTTCCCGGAAAGGGAGAGATCGATCCGTCCACCATTATGACAGCCTGCTATGTATTCCTTTTCGGACTGATGCTATCAGATGCAGCCTACGGACTGATCGTGTTTGCGGTCTGTCTGGGAGTGCTTCTGAAATTCCCCAGAATGGAAAGCGGAATGCAGAAATCCATCCGGCTGTTCATGTACTGTGGACTGTCCACTTTGTTCTGGGGCGTAATGTTTGGCGGATATTTCGGAGATTTTATCGATGTATTCTCAAGAGTATATCTGCATAAACCGGTCACTGTGAAGCCGGTATGGTTTGCACCGTTGAATGAGCCTATGAGACTTCTGGTGTTCTCCATGCTGTTTGGCCTGATCCATATGTTTCTGGGAATGGGTCTTAAGGGCTACATGCTGTTACGTGACAGAAAATATCTCGACTTTTTCTGTGACGTAGTACTCTGGTTCCTGCTTCTTATGGGACTGATCCTGATCTTTATCCCAAGCAGCATGTTCCGTTCTATTTCTCAGATGGATCTGAACCTTTCACCGGCAGTGATACAGGTCGGAAAATGGATGGCGATCATCGGTGCGGTGGGAATTCTCTTCATGTCAGGAAGAGATAAGAAGAATCCGTTCCTGAGGCTGGCGCTTGGAGCCTATGATCTTTACAATATCACGGGATGGGTCAGTGATATTCTTTCCTATTCCAGACTTCTGGCCCTGGGACTTGCCACCGGAGTTATCGCATCGGTTATGAACCAGATGGGAAGTATGCTGGGAGACAGTATTCTGGGATGGATCGTATTTATTCTTGTATTTGTGATTGGTCATATCTTTAACCTTCTGATCAATCTTCTGGGTGCATACGTGCACACCTGCCGATTACAGTACGTAGAGTTTTTCGGCAAATTCTTTGAGGGCGGAGGAAAAGAGTTCCACCCCTTCCGCGAAAATACAAAATATGTAGATATTAAGGAGGATTAATATTATGAGTGGTATCGTTTGGGCATTATTGGGAGCAGCAATTTCCGTAGCTCTTGCAGGTATAGGTTCCGCCATCGGTGTTGGTACAGCCGGCCGTGCAGCAGCAGGTGTTGTAACTGAAGACCCGGACAAATTTGCTAAGGTTCTGCTTCTTCAGCTTCTTCCCGGTACGCAGGGTATTTACGGACTGCTGGTAGCATTCCTTGCACTTTCCAAGGTTGGTATCCTGGGCGGCGGTGTTGCTGATATTTCCCTGGAAACCGGTCTTATGATCTTTGTGGCTTGTCTTCCGATCGCTATCGCAGGTCTTCTTTCTGCGATCCATCAGGGAAAAACTTCCGTAGCTTCCATCGGTATCGTAGCCAAGAAGCCGGAGCAGTTCGGTAAAGCCATGCTTTTCCCTGCAATGGTTGAGACATATGCGATTCTGGCTCTTCTGATCTCCATTCTTGCAGTCAGCGGAATTCAGGTTTGATTCATCAGGAGGGCAGAGCATGACAGGATTAGAGAAGATGGTAAGCCAGATTCTTGAAGAGGCCGATGCTTCTGTAGCCGTTACGATCAGTGATGCGGAAAAAAAAGCCGCAGAGATCCTCAGGGAAGCCGGAGAAAAGGCAGATAAGATCCGGCAGCAGAGAGAAGAACAGTCCAGGGCAAAGGTGAAAAGCTATGAAGAGCGGACAGCTTCCGCTGCAGATATGAAGAAGCGTACCGCAGTTCTTGCAGCCAAGCAGGAGCTGATCGGAAATGTGATCGCAGATGCCTGTGACCGTGTGAAGAATCTGGATGAAGAAAAATATTTTGGGATCCTTAAGAATATGGCTGAGAAATATCTTCTTCCAAGAGAAGGAGAGATCTGTTTTTCAAAAAAGGATTTGGAACGTATGCCGGCAGGTTTCCGTGAGGAAATAAAGAGCCTGGCACAGAAAAAGGGTGGTGTGCTGGAAATTTCCGGTGAAACCCGAAACATAGACGGAGGTTTTATCCTGATATACGGCGGCATCGAGGAAAACTGTTCCATTGATGCCATGTTCGCAGAGAAGCGGGATGAGCTTCTGGATCAGGTAAGAAAGATTTTGTTTGCGTAAAACACCATCGCAAAAAGGAGGGCGTGAATGATGTTTGGTGAAGATTATGCCTATGCGGTGGCGCGGATACGTGTTCTGGAGACCGGACTTCTGAATCAGGCGGCGATCGAGCAGCTTCTGGCATGTCAGGATGAGCAGCAGTGCCTTCAGATCCTTACAGAGAAGGGCTGGGGAAACGGTGATCCTGCAGCCGGTGCGGATGCCATTCTTTCCCGGGAGAGAGAAAAGATCTGGGAGATCATGGATTCGCTGGTAGCGGACCGATCTGTTTTTTCTGTTCTTTCCTATCAGGATCTTTTCCATAATCTGAAAGCGGCTGTGAAGGCAAGCATCCTGCAAGGGGCAGCGCCGAATATTTTTTTCAGCGACTGTTCCATTGACGGAGAGGATATGGTGAAATTCCTGAAGGATAAGGAATATGATCGTTTTCCTGAGGATATGCGGGAAGCGGCAAGAGAAGCCTATGAGACCTTTTTGCACACAAGAGACGGACAGCTTGCGGATATTATCGTAGACAGGGCAGCACTGGATGCCATAAAAAAAGCCGGAGAACGATCAAAAGAAGAGATCGTCCGGCAGTATGCGGAATCCACGGTAGCGGTAGCAGATATCCGGATCGCAGTCCGTGCCTGCAAAACAGGAAAAAGTTCGGACTTTATGAAAAAAGCCATGGCAGAATGTGACACACTGGATAAGGACAGACTGATCCACGCGGCAGTAAGCGGAATGGATCAGATCATGGGTTATCTGGCAGAAACGAAATATGGGGACGGAGCTCTGGCACTGGCGGAATCAGCTTCCGCTTTTGAGAGATGGTGTGATAACCAGATCATGGAGACCATCCGCCCTCAGCTGTATAATTCATTTTCACTGGGACCGCTGGTAGCCTATGTGCTTGCCCGTGAAAATGAGATCAAGACGGTGCGGATCATTCTCACCGGAAAGCGCAGCGGCCTTCCGGAAGAGTTTATCCGGGAAAGGGCAAGGGAAATGTATGTATAAGATCGCAGTTTTAGGTGATTATAACAGCATTTACGGGTTTGCGGCTCTTGGCCTTGATACTTTTCCGGTGGAGGATCCTGCAGAAGGTAAAGAGAAGCTTAACCGTCTGGCGGCCGGTGAATATGCGGTTATTTATATTACGGAACAGCTGGCGGTCCAGCTTTCCGCAGAGATCAGTAAATACAGTGAGGAGCTGATGCCTGCGATCATTCAGATTCCCGGAATTTCCGGAAATACAGGTGCAGGTATCGAAAATGTAAAGAAATCCGTGGAGACGGCAGTTGGCTCCGATATTCTTTTCAGTAATGAGTGACAAGAAAGCAGGTGATTGGTTCAGATGAGCAGAGGAACCATTAAGAAGGTGGCAGGACCGCTGGTAATTGCCAAGGGTATGCGGGATGCAAATATGTATGACGTGGTTCGTGTAAGCAGCCAGCGTCTGATCGGTGAGATCATTGAGATGCATGAAGATGAGGCTTCCATACAGGTATATGAGGAGACTTCAGGACTTCGTCCGGGAGAACCGGTAGAGTCCATGGAGGTGCCCCTTTCCGTGGAGCTTGGTCCTGGCCTTATTACAAGCATTTACGATGGAATACAGCGTCCGCTGGATGACATCATGAAGGTAGCAGGCAGCAACAACCTGAAACGAGGCGTTGAGGTTCCTGCCCTGAAGCGGGACAAAAAATGGAATTTCATTCCGGTTGCGAAGGTGGGAGATCAGCTGGAGGGCGGCGATGTTCTTGGAACCGTTCAGGAGACTATCGTTGTTACACAGAAGATCATGGTACCTCCCAATATGAAAGGTACTCTGAAGGAAATTAAATCCGGCGAGTTTACCGTGGATGAGACCGTTGCAGTTCTTTCCACAGCAGACGGCGATAAAGAGCTGACCCTGATGCAGCACTGGCCGGTACGACGTGGCCGTCCATATAAGAAGAAACTTCCGCCAGCCAAACCTCTGGTAACAGGACAGCGTGTTATTGATACCATGTTCCCTATTGCCAAGGGTGGTGTGGCAGCAGTTCCCGGCCCGTTCGGAAGCGGTAAGACGGTTATCCAGCATCAGCTTGCAAAATGGGCTGAGGCAGATATCGTGGTTTATATCGGCTGCGGTGAGCGTGGAAATGAGATGACAGATGTTCTGAACGAGTTCCCGGAGCTGAAGGATCCAAAAACAGGACAATCCCTGATGGAGCGTACGGTTCTGATCGCCAATACCTCAGATATGCCGGTTGCAGCTCGTGAGGCGTCGATCTATACAGGTATTACAATTGCGGAGTATTTCCGTGATATGGGATATTCCGTAGCATTGATGGCAGATTCTACTTCCAGATGGGCTGAGGCTCTCCGTGAGATGTCCGGACGACTGGAGGAGATGCCAGGTGAGGAAGGTTATCCTGCATATCTTGGTTCCCGTCTTGCACAGTTCTATGAGCGTGCCGGACATGTGATCTGCAGTGGAAAAGACGGAAGAGAGGGTGCCCTGACAGCAATCGGCGCCGTATCTCCTCCAGGTGGTGATATCTCCGAGCCGGTTTCCCAGGCGACACTTCGAATCGTAAAGGTATTCTGGGGACTGGACGCAAACCTTGCATACAAACGTCATTTCCCGGCGATCAACTGGCTGACCAGCTATTCTCTGTATCTGGACAGCGTTGGCGGATGGTTTGACGAAAATGTAGCGAATGACTGGATGAAGCTCCGTCAGAGAATGATGACCCTTCTTCAGGAAGAGGCAGAGCTGGAAGAGATCGTAAAGATGGTAGGTATGGATGCACTTTCCCCGGGCGACCGCCTGAAAATGGAAGCAGCCCGTTCCATCCGTGAGGACTTCCTTCACCAGAACTCTTTTCATGAGATCGACACCTACACATCTCTGGAAAAACAGCACAACATGATGCGCCTGGTACTTGCATTCTATGATGCAGGCCTGGATGCACTGAAACAGGGTGCGGATATCAATGATATCGTAAAACTGCCGGTACGTGAGCAGATCGGCCGTTACAAATATACAAAAGAAGATCAGCTGGCAGCGGAATATGAGAAAGTAACCCACCAGCTTGCAGCAGAGACTGCGGAACTTCTGGGAAAGGAGGGCCTGTAAAATGCCAAAAGAATATAGAACCATACAGGAAGTTGCCGGCCCTTTGATGCTAGTACGTGGCGTTGAAGACGTGGCATTTGACGAGCTTGGTGAGATTGAGCTTGCCGATGGCGAAACGAGAAGATGCCGTGTTCTGGAGATCGACGGAAGCAATGCACTGGTACAGCTGTTTGAGAGTTCCACAGGTATCAACCTTTCCAACAGTAAAGTACGTTTCCTGGGACGAAGCATGGAGCTTGGTGTATCCGGCGATATGCTGGGCCGTGTCTTTGACGGACTGGGACGTCCCATTGATGACGGCCCGGAGATCCTTCCGGAGGAAAGAAGAGATATCAACGGACTTCCCATGAATCCGGCTGCCAGAAGCTATCCGGAGGAGTTTATCCAGACGGGTGTTTCCGCGATCGATGGTCTGAATACACTGGTCCGCGGTCAGAAACTGCCGATTTTCTCGGCGTCCGGTCTGCCGCATGCGAATCTGGCAGCCCAGATTGCGAGACAGGCGAAGGTGCGCGGCACGGACGAACCGTTTGCCGTTGTCTTTGCGGCGATGGGTATCACCTTTGAGGAAGCGCATTTCTTTACTGAGAGCTTTAAGGAGACGGGCGCGATCGACCGTACCGTCCTGTTTATCAACCTGGCAAACGATCCGGCGGTTGAGCGTATCGCGACCCCGCGTATGGCGCTGACGGCTGCCGAGTATCTGGCATTTGAGAAAAATATGCATATTTTGGTTATCCTGACGGATATGACTTCTTTTGCGGAAGCCATGCGTGAAGTGTCTTCTTCCCGTGGCGAGATTCCGTCAAGAAAAGGATATCCGGGATATTTATACAGTGAACTGGCAACAATCTATGAACGTGCCGGTATTGTGGACGGGGCAAATGGTTCCGTAACACAGCTTCCGATCCTGACCATGCCGAATGATGATATTACACATCCGATCCCGGACCTTACCGGATACATTACAGAAGGACAGATCGTACTGGACCGTAATCTTCACGGTCAGGCAGTCTATCCGCCGATCAGTATCCTGCCATCGCTTTCGCGTCTGATGAAGGACGGTATCGGAAAAGGATACACGAGAGAAGATCATCAGGATCTTGCAAACCAGTTATTCTCCGCTTATGCGAAGGTCGGAGAGGCGAGAAACCTTGCTTCCGTTATTGGCGAGGATGAATTGTCGCCGATTGACAAGCAGTATCTGAAGTTCGGTGAAGAATTTGAAAAACGTTATATCGGGCAGGGACCGACGGAGAACCGTACGATGATGGAGACTTTGGATCTTGGATGGGAACTGCTTGGACTTCTGCCGAAGGAAGAACTGGACCGTATTGATACGAAGCTGATTGAGAAGTACTGGAAGGATACGCGGGATACGCTGGAGACAGAAGAGTAGGAGGGATGCATATGGATCCGAGAGAATTTCCTACCAAGGGAAATCTGATGCTTGCGAAGAATTCTCTGATGCTTGCGCGTCAGGGCTACGATCTGATGGATAAGAAGCGGAATATTCTTCTGAAAGAACTGATGGGACTGATCGATGAGGCAAAAGATATTCAGGAAGAGATCGATGCGACATTTACAAAAGCATACGCTTGCCTGCAGCGTGCCAATATCGAACATGGAATCAGCAAAGTTCAGGAGCTGGCATTTACCGTTCCGATCGAAGACTCTCTGAAGATGCAGACCAGGAGTATCATGGGAACCGAGATTCCGCACATTAAGTACGATGCGAAACAGAATGATCTGACGTATTCGTTCAGCACAACGCATGAGTCGGTGGATATCGCAAGAGAAGCCTTCCGGGAAGTGAAAGAGCTTACGATCAAGCTGGCAGAGGTGGAAAACTCGGCGTACCGCCTGGCGGCAAATATCAAGAAGACACAGAAGCGGGCAAATGCGCTTAAGAATATTACGATACCGATGTATACGAATCTGGTGCATACGATCAGTAATGCGCTGGAGGAGAAGGAAAGAGAAGAATTTACACGGTTGAAGGTGATAAAGAGGATGAAAATGTAGAAAAAATGTAAAATAGGCTGGTAGATTTCTGAAAATCTCCCGGCTTATTTTAACGACAAATTTTGCAGAGTAATTCCAGTTATCCCCAACAAAAGAGGAGTTATCCACGGGAAACTGTGGATAACTCCTCTTTTGTCTGATAATTCCGCCGCATTAATCGACATAGAATGACAATGATTATAATGAACGGGATTTTTCTGTACTTACATTGATGCATTCAATTACAGCACCACGCATACCAGCCTTTTCGAGAGCTTCGCAGCCTTCGATGGTTGTTCCGCCCGGTGATGCAACCATGTCTTTTAACTCGCCCGGGTGGATTCCTTTTTCGAGAATCATCTTTGCAGTACCAAGGCAGGTCTGTGCTGCAAGGCGGTATGCCGTTGCACGCGGGAGTCCCTGTTTTACACCGCCGTCAGCCATGGCTTCAATGAACATAGCTACATAAGCAGGACCTCCGCCGCTTAAGCCACAGGCTGCATCTAAGAGGTGCTCCGGAATCATTTCTACCACACCGATCGTGCTGTAGATAGATTTTGCTGCTTCTAATTCGTCCTCTGTCAGATCGTTGTCGGAGCAGAGTGCAAATGCACCTTCGAATACCATTGCAGGGGTGTTGGGAAGAAGTCTTAAAATTCTAGGTGTGCCATCGATCATATTCTGGAGTCTCTCGACAGTGACACCGGCTACGATGGACATCAAAGCTTTTCCATCCAGGGCTTTTTTGTTTGGGACGGAGAATTTATAAAAATCCTCCGTCTCCTTATGAACAGAAGCTTTAAGGAGTCAGCTTATGAAGCTCCCACGCTTTCTCAATACTTCCCGGTGTTTCCATCAATAATTTCGTACCTTCTGCCATACATCTTGCAACATAGAGCATACCTTTCTGTCCGATAGTCATACCGGCCTGTTTGGCAGCAGCCCAGTGATGAAGCGGGGTGCCTTTACACATCGTAACGGCACTTAAGGTGATCAGCGGAACCGTGTGGCTGACCTGTGAAGCATCTGTGCCGATAGCGATCGGAACCGGCTCATCTTCAAGCGGTTCCAGGCCGGAGAATAGTGTCCCGTCATTGATGAGTCCGGCTTCTTCTGTAATCTGCTTTGCGAAATCCAGTTCTTCCGGTGTATAAGTCGGTGTCGGGACTTGGGTCATGGCATCGTAATATAATTCTGTCAGTACCCGGTTAACTTTCATCTCACTGCAGCTTGCAACCAGTTCGATATCGACGGTGGTGTCTGTCATAAGAGCGGCACCTCTTGCGCAGTTGTCTACACGTTCGCTTGCATCTTCGGTGCGGGAACGTAAGTAGGAGCGGATGAAATAATTTGTCTTCGCGATATCCGGAACAACATTTGCCGGAAGGCCGTTATCAATGTAGGCATAATGCATGCGGACATCTCCCGGTACGTGCTCACGGAGATAGTTGACGCCTACATTCATAAGTTCAGCGGCGTCGAGGGCACTGCGTCCCTTTTCAGGAGCTTTGGCGGCATGGGAACTGATTCCGTGGAATGTGTAGTTCTTAATGTCCTGTGCCTGCCAGATATCGTTGCTGACACGGTTGCGGTCGAATGGATGCCAGGTAATAGCAACATCGAGGTCATCAAAGACTCCCTGATCGTTCATCACGATCTTGCCGGACATGATCTCTTCGGCCGGGCAGCCGTAGACGCGGATCGTTCCGGCATCACCGGTTGCTTCCATATCGGCTTTTAATGCGCAGGCCGCTGCGGCAACAGCAGTTCCAAGCAGGTTGTGTCCGCAGGCGTGTCCGACACCTGCCAGAGCATCGTACTCAGCCAGGAATCCAAGGAGTGGTTTTCCACTTCCCCAGACTGCGGTAAATGAGGTGTCGATACCGGCTGTTTTCCATGTTATTTTAAATCCCTGGCTTTCCAGATAATCTGCCAGGCATTTGGAAGAAAGTGTCTCCTGATATGCAAGTTCCGGGTGATGGAAAATGTAATCGGCAGTATGTACAAGTTCTTCCTGATGATCGTCGAGCCAGCTGGCAATAATATTGTCAGGTGTATGTTCGGTTGTTAGTTTATTCAAAATATAGATACCTCCTCATAGAATCGGGTGTTTATCTATCATTTTAGCATAGAAAAACAGGATGTAAATAGATTTCATAGCTTTCTTATATGAAAAGTAAAAAACAATGTCAATAAGCAGCAAATTCTATTCAACCGGATAAAGACCGTTCAGTACATCCAGATATTCCTGTCCAAATGTATCTACATAATCAGCAAGCGCAAGTTTAACTGCCTCTTCCCCTTTTTCACCAAGATTCAGGATCAGAGCCTGACTGACGGTATATTTTAAATGTGCTGTGTGGAAATTAAAATCTTTCATACAGGAAGTCCCAAGTTTGGCCTTTTTCTCAGCCAGTTCTTTTACCTCTTCCTGCGAGAGCGGGTGTCCCCAGTCGAATTCACAACGCTTGCCGCCCCAGCTCATAGATGTGGCAGTCGGTGTACAGACGAAGTCGGAACGGAAACCCTGGTAAACGGCATTATCTACATTGACGCAATAATATTTCCCATATTCGGTAATATTATGCTTTTTCCATGCTTCACACCATGCACATTTTGCAATGTAAGTCTGAAGTGTCGGTTCGGTGCGAAGCGTTCCGAAGTCCATTTGTCCGGCGTAATCTGGTTTCCATTCACCGTATGCCTGATTGGTCATGGTAGTCAGTTCATCACCGTGTGCGAGTGCATTTGCCGCCATGCGGGCACCCCGCTCATTTCCATAGGTAGTCATTCCGGCAAGGATTGCGTCTTTTCCGGCTTCACCGCATAATTCAATTGCATGTTTGGCGAGAAATGCGAACATCATGGCGTGATGTTCGATTTTGCAGCTGACAGGACAGACTTTATTTTCATTTTCACTCATATTAAAAACTCCTTTCGACATTTGTAAGTGATAATCTATTTATTACAATACTACATTGTAGTGAAAAAGTCTCAAGAAAAGGCTTGATAAAAAGGAAAAAAGCGGTATGATAGTAAAAAAGAAAAAGCAATTACTTAAAAGTGAGAATAAAGTTGAAAATTAAAGAGGAAAAAAGTATGAGCAGGAAAAAGTTAAAAAATAGAAGACGAAAAGATCGTGCACAGAGAAAGATTCTGATTGCAGCAGTCTGCATAGCAGCAGTGATCATAGGTGTGGGAATCGGCGGGCATGTTATAAAAAAGAATGCCGGTAAAACGATGACAACGGCCGAGACGGAAAGTAAAAAGGCAGTATCAAAGAAAGAAGCAACTGCAAAAAAACTTACGATCAATGAGAATGAAACTGATGCATCCAATAAAGAAAATCAAGGCCAAAAAGATCAGGCAGATGACAGAAGTGAATTTGCAGTTCAACCAGGAAGAAAAGTGGGTACAACAGAACAATCGGATGAAAAAGTTGTCTATCTGACGTTGGATGACGGACCGTCTAAGAATACGCAGGCGGTGCTGGACATTTTGGATAAATACAATGCGAAAGCAACGTTTTTTGTTACAGGAGCCATGCCGGAATATAAAGATATGATCAAAAAGGCTTATGATAAGGGACATACGATCGGAATGCATACATATTCTCATGATTACGCAAAGGTGTATGCATCTGTTGATGCATATTTTCAGGATCTTGACCAGATTGGACAGCTTGTAAAAGAAGAGATCGGCTATGTTCCGTGTTTTATCAGATTTCCGGGAGGATCTTCGAATACCATATCTGCAAGTTACACAAAGGGAATTATGACAACGCTTACGCAGGAGGTTCAGGCAAGAGGATATCAATATTATGACTGGAATGGAAGTTCGGGAGACGGGGCCGTGAGAACAACGGAACAGCTTGTGGATCAGGCAACCAGTTTCCATGACAATAATATCATCCTGCTGTCACATGATTCCGAGACCAAAGATACAACTGTGGAAGCGCTGCCGAAAATTATTGAATATTATCAGTCACAGGGATATGTGTTCAAAGCATTGGATCTTAACAGCTATGTTGCACATCATGGTGTGAATAATTAATTATATATGTAGGGAAATGCGTTGATGGTTGTTGTACTTATGCTGAATAGAATAACGGAAGATCTGGCGGAAAACATGTAAATACAAAGAAGAAAAATGATGTTATCAACCAGAGTGAGACTACAAAGCCAGGTTCTGTCTCGTGAGGAGAACGGGTCTTGCCGGAAATATATTCAGACATTCCAAATGAAAATATTACACTGGAATAAAAAAGCAGGATGTCTAAGATCAGGAAATTCCGGCCGAGA
>ERZ779892.2256-NODE-2256-length-15393-cov-2.861325_pt1 | contig 15393 bp, 8 predicted proteins | sample MGYA00511552_ERZ779892 | MGnify/ENA primary metagenome ERZ779892 (study PRJEB29588, sample SAMEA2154561) | human gut metagenome | biome: human gut; feature: human-associated habitat; material: faeces | place: Denmark | collected 2008/2010 ... | reverse complement strand
TTTCATAAGCATAACCGGCTTCCAGAATTTTACTTACCAGTTCGATTTGTTCGATGATGTGTCCGGATGCATGCGGCTCGATACTTGGTGGAAGTACATTTAATGCATCCATCGCTTTATGGTAACGGTTCAAGTAATACTGTACCACTTCCATTGGTTCCAGTTCTTCCAAGCGTGCCTTTTTGGCGATTTTGTCTTCACCGTCATCGGCATCGTGTTCCAGATGACCTACGTCGGTGATATTGCGCACGTAGCGCACTTTATATCCTGAATGGGTGAGATAACGGAAGAGTACATCGAATGTGATGGCCGGACGTGCATGCCCCAGATGGGCGTCACCATACACGGTAGGTCCGCAAACGTACATACCTACATGGGGTGCATGTAAAGGCACAAACAATTCCTTTTTCCTATCTAAAGTGTTGTAAATAGTCAGTTGATGTTCCATAACGTTTGATATTTATTCTGTTTGAAACCACAAAGTTAGAATAAATAATTGATATTTCTTATTTTGATGCTGAAAAGAATCTTTCTACAACAACGGCTACGCCGTCTTCATCGTTGGAGAGAGTGATATAATCGGCAGCTTTCTTTACCGGTTCTTGAGCATTGCCCATGGCTACTCCTAATCCGGCGAATTTAATCATGCTCAAGTCGTTATAACCGTCGCCGATAGCTACCATTTCTTCTTTTTTCATGTTCAGCTTCTCCAATAATACGGCAAGTGACCGGGCTTTATCGATACCCGGCGGCACTAATTCCAGGAAATAAGGTTCTGAACGGTAAACGCTGATTGTGCCTTGCATCAGAAGGGACAATTCTGATTCCACTGCTATCAGTTTATCCGGTTCTCCTACTATCAGGCATTTGGGCAAAGGCAGGCGGATGTCGGCTAGGAAATCGTTTGTTTCCCGGATTTGCATTTTGTTCAGAAAGGCTTCTTTCTTTACGTATTCATCTTCCGGATTCTCGGTGATGATGTATTCTTTGTCGTAAGTAAGGATGGCAAGGCCGTTCCGTTTGGCACATTCGTATAATTGAGGAATGGCGGTATCGGGCAATACGTTTGAATAGAGTATTTCGTGAGTTTTCCAATCGATGATTTCTCCGCCGTTATAGGAGAGGATGTATCCTTCGAACTGATTCATTTGTAATTGGTTTGCCAAGGGGACGATGCCATAAGTGGGCCTGCCGGAAGCCAATACCAGTCGTGTGCCCTGTTGTTGTGCCTGTATCAGTATCTCTCTGTTACGGGGTGTTATCTCTTTCTTTGTGTTGGTCAGAGTGCCGTCCAGATCGAGAACGAGGAGCTTGTAATTCATTTTTTGTTCAGTGTTTGATTTATGAGAGCGCAAAGATAATATTTTCTGTTTTTGGTAGGGTGTTTTCTTTCAATTAACAGCTACTTGCAAATAAAATGCCGGCTGCATATGAAAGGGATGCAGCCGGCATTCAGTAATAGAGAATAGTTTCCCGGCAAAGTATGTCGGGAAACCTTTTCTTACTTTATTTTACGAATTCTTTTACTGTATCAATGGTACCGTCGCTATAGATGGTACGGATGATGTTCAGACCTTTTTCTGTATTATTGATACGAATACCGTTTACATTGTAGTATTGACGTTCTACCACTTCTTTGTTTACGGTACTTTGATCGATGCCGGTAGCGTTACTTCCGTTGGATGCTTGTCCGAGTCCACCCATCTGGTTGGCTGCACGTACAGTGAATACATCTTCGTCGGTTGCATTTGCCGGAATCGTATAGGTAGTTTCGTTTGTGAAGTCTATTACTTTTCCGTTTTTGCAGATAGCGTAACAGAATACGTAGTCGCTGGCATTCCAAGTAAGAGTAGAACCGTTGACTGTCAGAATCGGAGCCGCAGCCTGTTCGGTCAATAAAGCCGGTTGCCAGGAATCGCTGCCACCCAATACGTTTTCAAGGGTAAAGCGGGCGGCTTCTTCTGCTGAAAGTACAGGGCTGTACGGGATGGTTCCACCGGTGTATTTCGTTTTACGGGCACTGCAATCTACTGCCATACCACTTTCTGTGTGGCTGTTGTATTCCGCAAATAATTTCGGAATAATCGTTTCGCTCATATCACTCCATCCTTCTGCTTTTGGAATAACCTTCATCGTCGTATTAATCCATACACTCATCGGAGCACCTTGCCAAGGGCGTCCTAATGCATATGTACCTTTGTTTGCATCGTATCCGTCGATGATACAATCATTGAATACATATCCCCAATCGGTATCACCGGCGGGTGCTGTAATACAGTTTCCAGAACGATTTTCCAGATAGAGTAACGTACGGTTGAAGAAGACATCGCCGCCACCGCAGATGAAGTCTACGGTACCATGAATTTCAGAGTCTTCGAAGTATGAACGCATACGGTTGTTGTTAGAATAGTAAGTATCCTGATAACTTAGCATACGCACGTTCTTGTATACGTTTTTGTTTCCTTTATCTTGCAGACATACTGCACGTCCGGTAGTTCCTATGTAGTCATAATCATTTTTCAAGGTGATATCCTGCATGTATATGTTTTCTCCTGTTGGCTGTAGGGTAGCGCTGATAGAGATTCCTTCTGCAGGGGCCTTGTTTACGATCATTGTGTTTTCCATGCTTTCACCAATCAGTGATATGTTCGATTTTACGTCCGTCAGGCATTTGCTTCCCAAGTCGTAAACCCCGTCATGCAGGAAAATGCGGAAACGTGCACCGGAAGTAGAAGCAGCGTTACCTTGTGCCAAGGCTTCAAGCAATTCGTCGGCATTGCTGACGATGGCATCATACATGCCCGGAGTCACTGCCGGAGGGGCAATGGTGGTAAACCGGATGGTGATATCCTCTTTTACCTCATTATCGAATAAATTGGATACACTATTGGCTGGCAATGTGAATGTATAAGTAGTGTTGTAGTCCAAGCCCATATAGGAGAAAGTGATTGTCTTGCCTGATACGGTCGGAGTCAGTGTTTTATTTCCCAAAGTCGCTACGGCGCCGTCTGCCATTTTTACTTTGCTGTCAAAGGTCAATACGATACGTCCTGTAGCCGAAATCTCTTCGGCGTTGTTTACCGGGATGCTGGATAACAATTTGGGTGGATCTGCCGGAGGAATCCCGTTTTCTGTTCCGGTGATGTAAATTGCACCGATAGCCGTACCGTCATTGTCGGATGCTGTACCTACAATATCAGAGCTGTAATCAGGAATCCAACGGAGATGCAGTGACTCTGCATTGTTACATTCTGCGGGTAACGTAGCTTCCAACGGTGTCCACGCTTTTGCACCTGTCAGGGTGATGCGGGCGGCTTCCTTATAATTGGTTCCATCCAAAGAATATTCTAATTTTTGCACGGAATATGCATTGTAATTATACAGCATTTTGGAAGTAACTTTGATGTCGATGAAATCGGCTGCATTTACTTTGGTCTCGTAGTAATATTTCTCAGAGATGTTTTTCCAGTTTACGGCAGCGGGTTCACCCTCGTAGCCTCCTGACTCTTTTGATTTATCCAGCCAGCTTTGAGTGGTTCCGTCTTCTTTGCGAAGAATCAGTGCGGTTGCTTCATTTTCACTTGTGGAGATGAAGTCTGCGGGACGGCTGTTGTTGCCTTTTAGGATGAAATCCCACCCTACGATATAGTCAGAAGCACTGTATACGGCAACGTACTCTTTATTATCGTCCATGGTTACGGATAGTTCATTGGTCGTTTCTCCGCTTTTCCAGTTAGTAAATTTCAGAATAGGATTTTCTGTTGCCGTAAGAGTGACAAGAGTTCCTCCTTCATACATTTTCTCGCCATTTACTAAGGTAGCATCGGGAGTAGCGGTTATCATATAACTGTTTGCTCCACCTTCTACGCTGGTTTTGAGTGAATAGGTCGCTATTTGTTCAAACACGGCCGTGATCACCATGCTTTCGTTTAATATTTGTTTGTAGCTTGCATCGGTGGAGAGCGTCTGATTGGCTGCATCCACCCATTTCGCAAATTTATAGCCGAAATTCTTGTTAGCAGTCAGCGTCACTTCGGAACCCTCATCGTATTGGCTGCTGACAGGGGAAACGGATATACTTCCGGCTTCTGCGGGCGATACGTTTGTTGCCAATGTGACTTGCGGTACGGTGATTTCAACGTTGGAATAAATTTCAAGGTCGAGCATATAGGCATTTTGAGCAGGTGCCAGATTGGTCCAACGTAACTGTACATCGTTTTCATTAACGGCACATTCCACCCATGCTCCGCCTGCCGGATCGGCAACGGCATCGGATAATACTACCCAATCAGCATCTGTGGCATTTTTCTTTTCCAGTTTATAACCACGCTTGCTTCCCGTGGCAGCATGGCGGAAACGTACTCGGGTGATGTTACTCAGCTTTGAAGTAACGATCGTACCTGCCATATTTTTTTCTGCCATGGCATATCCCATTGCATCAGCAGGGAATTTACTATTGGTTCCATTAGGAGAAACGGTTACTCCATCAAATGTAAAAGTGAGAGTTTCATTACTGAAATTAGTGGTTTGATCAACAGTGGCCGGTGCGCTGCTGGAAGACAAACTTTGCCAGTCAGTGAAATCCGTCACATAAACGGGACGTTCTTGGATATTGCTTTCTACTTTGGGATAAACTACTGTGAAGTATCTGAAGTAAGAACCATCACCTATAACAATATCAATGTTTTCAGCATCGCCTCCATAAACATAGGTTGCTACGTTTCCGGATAGTTGATAGTTGGTATCGCCGGCAATAGTGGTAGTGGTCGTTGCGCTGTATGATTCCAAAGAAATTGTACAGTTTTTGGCAGCAGGAATAGTAAGGATAGTACCTGGATTCATTTGTGCCCAGTCTGTCCAACCGGCATTGGCTATTTTTCCGGAAGTAGTATCCAGATCTATTTTTACATCAATAACTTGGCCGTTAACGGTAGTTTGGGCTACATAGATACCGGTTACTTTTTCGTAGGCTAAAGTAGGGGCACCATTCTTACGTTGAAAATCCCAGCTAACCGTCACTTCGTCTTCCCGATCATTTAGAGATACGGTGTTGTCAGTAAAAACGGCTGTTAAAGCTAAGTCTTCGGTAACTGTTATTTCTTCACCCGGTTGGTAGCTATTGTTACCATCGGTCCAAGCTGTCAATGTTTTACCTTCCACATATAAAGTTCTGTTCAAGGGAAGTGTGTAGGTAGCACCTGTCTGCACTTCAGTTTCTGAAGGAGCTGTGCCGGCATTGGTATATTCACCTAAAGAAAAGGTGATTTTGGAATTTGCAGGAACATCGTTGGCTGTTTCAATTGCTATATAGGGCACATAGTTGCCTCCTTTTATGGAAAGCGTAGTTGCTGCTCCATTGTAGTATGCTTCAGCACAAGTCTGATCATTGTGGTAGCATTTTCCATTATTGGTATTCATACTTGCCACGGTTGTTCCATCGGCATTTGTAATGGTCACATCACCACCCCAGGCACATGTTCCAATAGAGATTCTTACGGCTCCTTGTACTTTTACAATGGCTGTACCCGGATTGAGACCATGCTCGTCACTGTGGTATTTAAAGTCTTTTAGTACGATATTGGCAGATGCATCGTCTGCTGATACGCGGGTTTGAGTACCGTCTTCTGCAATCGCTATGCCAAATGTGACTTGATTTTTGTTTGCAATTTCATCGGAAGTGAGGAAATTTCCCTTCATCAAATCAAGTTTGATGTCTGTAAACCCGGAGCTGTTCTCCGCCCTTGTTGACGCCTTGGCGGTTAAATTACCTATCAGGCATGCAACTACAAGAATAGTGTAATATACATTTCTCATAATACAAGAATGATTAAAGTTAATATTATTCTGATGGGGCGAATATAATATAAACTCTAAATAAGGCGGTTACCTGTTTTTTGATTAAGTCAGATATTACACAAGATAAAACAGTTTGTCTATCTATCATACTAAAAAATACAAGGTTAGCTTATTCTAACAGACCGATCCACTCTTGGTCGGTCAATGTCGGAATCGATTCGCTATCGGTGATGAATGTTTCGGCCAACAACCGTTTGTCTTCTTGTAGCCGGATGATTTTTTCTTCAATACTGTCTTTCGTAATGAAACGATAGGCAATGACCTGCTTGTTTTGTCCGATGCGGTGTGCGCGGGCTATGGCCTGTGCTTCGGCGGCGGGATTCCACCATGGGTCTACGATGAATACATAATCTGCTTGTGTCAGGTTGAGACCTACCCCTCCGGCCTTGAGGGAGATGAGGAAAGCTTGTATTTCTTCTGTTTGTGAGAATCGGGCGATCTCTTCCGGACGGTTGGTGGAAGCACCGGTAAGTAGGGCATATTGCCAGCCGTATTTATGAAATTCCGCAGCTATCAGCTCCAGATGTTTGACGAAGGAGGAGAATATCAGAACTTTGTGTCCTTCGCTACGGAGGGTTCTGTAAGTGTCGATGATCTGTTCCAGTTTTCCCGAACTTCCTTCATAATCGGAGAATATCATTCGCGGATGACATGCTAATTGGCGCAATCGGGAAATGCCATTGAGTACCGTGAACTGCTGGTGCTGTTTTTTATTCGGACTGAGTTGCAACAGGGTATTGCGAAGACTGTTTTTCTCTTGCAGGTATATTTCATCTTGTGATTCCGGCATGTCACAGTAGATAATTTCTTCTGTAAGGGGTGGCAGTTCCGGTGCGACTTCACTTTTACTTCTACGCAGGATAAAGGGAGTGATAAGCTGGCGCAGGCGTAATTCCATACGGCTGTTCCCTTGCTTGATGGGATTAATGAATTGCTTGGTAAATGCACTTTCATTTCCCAAAAGATCCGGTTGCAGGAAGTGGAATTGTGCCCAAAGATCTTTCAGGGAATTTTCAATAGGAGTACCTGTCAGCACGAGACGATGGCGGCTGCGCAATTGGATGGCGGAACGGAAAGTTAGTGAATCACTATTCTTGATATTCTGGCTTTCGTCCAGTACGATGTACTCGAAACAGTATTGCCGGAGGACATCGAGTTTATTCCGCATGGTACCGTAAGAGATGAATATCAGATGAAAACGATTGAAAAATTGCTCCGGATGTCCTTCCTTGTAATGGCTATTACTATTGTATTCCGCCATAGACAGAGTGGTGAAGCGGGCTGCTTCTCGTTTCCAATTATGTAACAGTGAGGTGGGAACTACAATCAGTGTACTCGGTTTGCGAGTAGTTTCGGCGGTACGTTGGGAAACTTCACATTTATTCAATGTGTTTTCCTTCGTCAGATCTCCGAAAAGTTCAAATTGCCCCATTTCATCGATACGGACCGGCTCGCTTTTTAATATGGGATTCCGTTCGTATTCCACCGATATTCCACTCTTGTTTTTCGGGAGTTCGGTCTTTTCTCTTTCCGTGTCGTTATCATCATGATTGCGGCTGTAAATCTTTTGTAGTAAAGTGAGTGTCTGCAACGTTTTTCCCAATCCCATGTCATCGGCAAGACATCCTCCGAAACCTTGTTCGTAAAGATTCATCATCCAGGCGTAACCTTTTTGTTGGTACGGGCGTAATTGGGCCTTTATTTCTATAGGTACGGGATATTTTTGTTGAAATTGGGGAGGAATGAATTCCTTAGGATTATTATTTTCCATGATAGATTCTACGATGCCCATAAACGGACGTTTTACGTAGATATTCTTTCCTCGTGTCATGCCTATTTCCATCAGATTGGCGTATTTACTGAACCACTCTTCAGGTAGTAGAATTATCCGTCCGTCGGGGAGGGCATATTCATGCTTTTCTTCCAAAATGTGTTTACGGAAACGGCTGAAAGGTATTCGTAAATTACCAATGACCACCGTTATGTGTAGTTCGAACCAGTCCGGTCCGTCATCATAGCTTTGTTCGATGTGAATTTCCTCCAGGCAGTACGGTGTGTCTTGTAAGTCGCTGGTCAATATAAACGAACTTTGTAGCATAGCCCGATGTACGGTGATCCATTCGGTTATGCTCTTCTCCGGTGCTTTCTCCGATAGTTTGAAGTGAGAATCATTAATACGTTCCAGTCCGGTGTTTTGGAGGATTTGTATGGCTTCTTCTTCCACATCGGTGTTACGTTGAAAATAGTATATGATGTTTTTACCCTCTATAACTTCCCGTGAGAAGAATTTCTTTATTTCTTCGGTGGGTTGCGGTGTGAACAGTTCAGTCCCATAGCGGAAATTCAATCTTAAAAGTGGAGTGGAATAGATTGTTTCCTCTACGTATAGCAGACAGTCACAAGGTCTCTCTTCCTTGCGGATATCCAATCCTTTCGCGCTGATAGTGTGATAACTGGCAATAGGAATGAGAATGTTGTCGATATATTTTTCGGTGAGTGAAGCGTCTACGCGAATCTTTGTTTTTTTTGTAAATGGGAGCAACCGTGTTGCCTCTATGTGCCGGAAAATGTATACTTCCATGCCCAATAACAAGATTGCCGGATTGGCGGTCAGGACAATTACTGGTTTTAGTTCCATAAGAGGAATGATTTTACCTTCATTATAACATTGCAGTTGATAGCTGAATGATTGCTCGTTCACTTCAAATGAGAAGTGAACTTCTGTGTCCTTGCTATGTACATGATAGGCGTGATGTGAGTAGAGTAATTTGCTGCCTGTTTGTTTCTGATATAAAAGCAGGGCATGAGTACGGATCAATTCCATCATTTCTATCAGTTTTTTCTCGATGAACAGGCGGATATTTTTCAACTTTGCCGGATCTTCGGATAGTTTACGGAGGAACTTGGGAATCGTCTTGTCTTTGGAATAGACCGTCATCAAATATTTCTCGGTGTAGTGTGACGCGATTTCAATGGCCTTTTGTTCTGTTTCGCTCAATTGTGCCACAGCTTTTGGAGAAAGATGGAAAGCTTGTTCCATCAGACAAAGTTCTTCCTTTGTAGTTCTTTCTGCGATATACGGTATGAGCAGCATGCCCAGTACCGGATGTTCAGAAAGGACGATGACAAGTTGGCTATGTGGCGTTGTTTCTTTCATTCTATTTAGTTTGAAAAGGTAAAGATACGGGATTTTGTTTAAATTTGCGGCATGATGGAGCAAAAGAAACGTGTATTGTTGGGAATGAGTGGCGGGACCGATAGTTCGGTTGCTGCCATGTTGTTGCAGGACGCCGGCTATGAGGTGGTAGGAGTGACTTTCCGTTTTTTTGAGCTGAATGATTCTACGGAGTATTTGGAAGATGCCCGTATATTGGCGTCACGGCTTGGTATCAGGCATATAACTTACGATGCCCGTAAGATATTTCATGAACGTATTGTCACTTATTTTATCGATGAATATTTAGCAGGTCATACTCCCGTGCCCTGCACGCTTTGCAATAATTATCTGAAATGGCCATTGTTGGCAATGTTGGCCGATGAAATGGGTGTTTTTTATATTTCCACCGGACATTATGTGCGCAAAATATGGATGGATGAGAAATATTATATCACACCTGCTGCCGATTCGGATAAAGATCAGTCTTTCTTTTTATGGGGGTTGAAACAGGATATTCTTCGGAGGATGTTGCTGCCAATGGGGGAAATGACGAAACCGCAAGTACGTGCTTTTGCTGCTGCGAGAGGGTTTGAAAAAGCCGCCACTAAAAAAGACAGTATCGGGGTCTGCTTTTGCCCGATGGATTACCGTAGTTTTTTGAAAAAGAATTTGCAGTCCGGCTTTACGACAACCGGCATTGAAAGAGGAAAATTTGTCGATGAAAAGGGGGATTTTATTGCCTGGCATGACGGATATCCGTTTTATACAATCGGACAGCGTAGAGGGTTGGGTATCGATTTAAACCGTGCTGTATTTGTGAAAGAAATATGGCCGGCGGAAAATAAAATCGTCTTATCCTCATTGCAGGCTCTTGAGAAGACGGAGATGTGGCTGAAAGATTGGAACATAATCGACGAACCCCGTTTGTTCGGGCATGACGATATTATCGTAAAAATACGCTACCGGAAACAGGCAAACCATTGCGAGGTGCGGTTGACAACAGAGGGATTGCTACATCTCCGGCTTCTTGAACCTCTTACAGCTGTTGCGCCCGGGCAGGCTGCCGCCTTTTATAAAGATGGCTTGCTGTTGGGGGGAGGGATTATAACAATGTGACAATGTGCCAATGTACCAATTGGCTGCGCTGTCACGGCACATCAGTAATCGTAAGCAGCGTGCTTACCTTCACTGGGCATTATCCATACGACCCGTATGCAGCGTTCGTAAGAAACTTTTGCACGGTGCATAAAAACGGGGGGACGAGCCTTCACCCTCAAATGCCGATGAACAAGCTGATTGCTCGAAAAGGTGAAAGCGGTGAATGGGGAGAATTTGATAGTGATATTCCACCGCTTTTGTGGTTGTAATATGTCAGTATGTGTCAACCACCCGTACTGTTATCATACTAAATGCTGAATACTAAATACTAAATGCTGAATGCTGAATAGCAATTGGCAAATTGACACATTGGCATATTGTCACATTATTCTTCATTTAATTCCAGCATTTCTTCGATATACTCTCTTGTATTACTTAGGCGGGGGATCTTGTGTTGTCCGCCCAATTTGCCCTTTTGGGCCAGCCAATCATGGAATAATCCTTTCCGGGCTACGATCACCTCAAGTGGTTGCAAGGCGATATCTTTCCAGCGTTTGGCCTCATAATCGGAGTTTACTTCCTTAAGAGTAGCGTCCAATATCGCAGCAAAATTCTCGATGGAATCAGGCATTTTCGCAAATTCTATCAGCCATTGATGGCGACATTTGGCATGTTCGTCCATGAATACCGGTGCTGCACTATAATCACTGACTTGTGCACCGGTTGCTGCACAGGCTTTAATCAGTCCCTTCTCTGCATTATCCACTATCAGTTCTTCGCCAAAGGCATTGATGAAGTGTTTGGTGCGTCCGGTGATAATGAACTTATACGGGTTTTTACTTGTGAATTTTACAGTATCGCCAATCATGTATCTCCATAACCCGCAGGAAGTAGAGATAATCATTGCATAATTCTTGTTCAATTCTACCTCTTCCAGACAGCAGGTATGGGGAAATTCTTTGCCAACTTCTTCCAATGGCATGAATTCGTAGAATATTCCGTAATCGATCATCAACAGCATGGCCGGGTCTGAAAGATCGTTCTGCGTTCCGAAATAACCCTCAGAAGCATTGTAGGTTTCCACATAATGCATTCCGGGCGATTGGATCACCTGTTTGTATTGTTCACGATAAGGATTGAAAGCCACCCCTCCGTGGAAAAATACTTCAAGGTTAGGCCATACCTCCTCTAATGTTTGTTTGCCTGTTTTTTCGAGAATACGTTTAATGAGTACCAACATCCATGAAGGTACGCCCGACAAATTGGTAACATTGACCGGAATCGTGCTGTTGGCAATTGCTTCTATCTTGGTTTCCCATTCGCTCATCAGAGCTATTTTCTTGCTGGGAACGCGTATCAGATTAATAAGGGGACTTACGTTTTGTATAAGAATGGCAGATAAATCGCCTACAAGGCTGTGATTGGAATTTAAGTTCGGACTATGACTGCCACCTAAAATCAATCCTTTGCCGGAGAAGAAATGGCTGTCCGGATTTATCCGGAAATAGAGAGCCGCCGCATCTTTTCCTCCGCGGTAGTGAATATCTTGCAGGGCTTCTTTGCTTACGGGAAGGAATTTACTCTTATCGTTGGTGGTTCCCGAAGACTTGGCAAACCAACGAATCTCCGAGGGCCAGAGTAGATTCTGTTCTCCTGCCCGAAGACGTTCTACGTAAGGTTTTATCTCATCATAGGTTTGTACAGGGATACGGCTTTTAAACTCCTCGTAATTTCGTATCGATTTATAATCATACTTCTTTCCCCATTCGGTATTGGCAGCCTGGTTAACGAGCCGTGTCATGACACGATGCTGTATTTCTCCGGCCTGGCTCGCATAGAGGTCTATTTCTTTTAAACGGGAATTGAACGCTTGTCTTATAATCTTTGTGATATTCATTTCTCTTACTGGGATAATGTTTAATCGTGCAAAAGTAACCTTATTTATCTTTTTTTTCTATCTTTACCACGGAAATAATAGTTAAAAGTTAAAGAAGAGTAGAGTAGTTCCGAACTTTAGAACAATAAACGGCGATGAGAATTGGAATTTTAACTTCGGGGGGCGATTGTCCCGGCATCAATGCTACCATTCGTGGCGTGTGTAAAACTGCCATAAATTATTATGGTATGGAAGTCGTCGGTATCCATAGTGGTTTTCAAGGTCTGTTAACCAAGGATGTAGAGCTGATAACGGATAAGTCATTGTCCGGTTTGCTTAATTTGGGTGGCACTATTTTGGGTACCTCGCGTGAGAAACCTTTTAAAAAAGGAGGGGTAGTTGCCGAAGATGTGAATAAGCCTGCCTTGATAGAGCATAATATCAAGGAAATAGGGCTCGACTGCGTCGTTTGCATCGGTGGTAATGGAACACAGAAAACAGCAGCCAAGCTTGCCGCGATGGGGCTTAATATTGTTTCTGTCCCTAAAACGATTGATAATGATATCTGGGGGACGGATATCTCTTTCGGATTCGACTCTGCCGTGAGTATTGCTACGGATGCCATCGACCGCCTACACTCCACTGCCAGTTCTCACAAACGTGTGATGGTCATTGAAGTCATGGGACATAAAGCCGGTTGGATTGCTCTGTATTCGGGCATGGCTGGTGGAGGGGATGTAATTCTTCTTCCGGAAATTCCTTATGATATAAAGAATATCGGTGAGGTGATCCTGAACCGTTTGAGGAAAGGAAAACCGTATTCCATCGTGGTTGTAGCAGAAGGTATTCAGACGGACGGGCGGAAACGTGCTGCCGAGTATATCGCTCAGGAGATAGAATACGAAACCGGTATTGAAACCCGTGAGACTGTTCTCGGATATATTCAACGGGGAGGTTCACCTACACCGTTTGACCGTAATTTGTCCACACGGATGGGAGGGCATGCTACCGAACTGATTGCTGATGGGCAATTCGGCCGTATGATTGCTTTGAAAGGGGACGAAATATCTTCTCTTCCTTTGAATGAAGTGGCCGGTAAGTTAAAGCTGGTCACTGAAGACCATGATCTGGTGGTGCAAGGACGTCGTATGGGGATTTGCTTCGGATAAACTTAGTTTTCGTCGAATGTCGTTTCGGACAATTTGTGTTCTTTGGCAGGCTCCTCTTGCATGAGTTTTTCGGGGATCACTGTTTCTTCCGTTTGTTCGCATACGGCTTCTGTTATCTCTTCCTTTTGAGAATGTAGCATTTTGGCTTCGTTTATGCTTGCCATAAAATCCGGTGTCTTAATTTTCTTAAGTGCCATTTGAGCTGCGTTTTGTTGTGATTCTTTTTTAGAATACCCTGTGCCTGTACCTGCAGGAAGTCCTTCAATGCGTACTTCTGTTTGGAATACCGGATTGCTTTCTTTATCGAAAAATTGTTCGATGAGTTCAAAAGATACCTCTACTTTATTCTTTTGGCTCCATTCGATCAGTTTGGATTTGAAGTTCACTTCCTTCTTGGATAATTTATCCAGGTCGATATAGGGACGGATAATTCTCTCTTCAAGAAAGCGTTTGCAACGTTCATATCCTTGGTCAAGGTAAATGGCACCGATGAATGCCTCAAATGCATTGCCGTACATGTAACTGTTGTGAGATGAAGACCGGGTAGAGTACTTGATGAGCTTGTCGAGCCCGATTTGTACGGCCAACTTATTCAATGTTTCACGCTGAACGATCTTAGACCGGGTATTGGTTAAGAACCCTTCCCGCTTCCCTTCGAAGTGTTTATAAACGATATCTCCTACAATGGCATCAAGGATGGCATCGCCCAAGAATTCGAGACGTTCATTGTTTAGAGGGCGTCCTTTTTCCGAACGGATGGAAGTAGACTTGTGCAGGAGTGCCTGTTCGTAAAGATGGATATTGCGAGGATAGAATCCAAGTATCCTATAAAAACAAAGATAAGACTCTCTGTCCTTACAGAACAGGAGCCTTATCTTGTCTATTTGGTTTCGTAACACGATATTACTCTGCGTATTTCTTAAAGATTACACAAGCATTGTGACCGCCAAATCCGAATGTATTGGACAGGGCAACATTAACTTCACGTTTCTGTGCTTTGTTGAAAGTGAAATTAAGGTTATAGTCAATGTTTTCGTCATTGTCGCCTTCTTCGTGATTGATAGTCGGAGGTACGATGCCATTTTTGATAGCCAGGATGCTGGCAATAGATTCTACCGCACCGGCAGCACCCAATAAGTGACCTGTCATTGATTTTGTCGAACTGATGTTCAATTCAAAGGCATGATCACCGAAAACTTCTTTAATAGCTTTTGCTTCCGAGATATCACCTACGGGAGTAGATGTTCCGTGTACGTTGATATAATCAACTGCTTTCGGATCCATTTCGGCATCTTCCAATGCATTCAGCATCACTAACTTGGCTCCCAATCCTTCGGGATGTGAGGCTGTGAGGTGATGCGCATCTGCTGACATACCTACACCGGCTACTTCTGCATAAATTTTTGCACCGCGTGCTTTTGCATGCTCCAATTCTTCAAGAATCAGACAACCGCCGCCTTCACCCATGACGAATCCGTCACGGCTTGCGCTGAACGGGCGTGATGCAGTTTCCGGAGAATCATTGCGGGTTGATAAAGCGTGCATTGCATTGAAACCTCCTACACCGGCGGCAGCAATTGCTGCTTCCGAACCACCGGATACGATTACATTCGCTTTACCCAGACGGATAAGATTGAATGCGTCAGCGATGGCATTGGTGGAAGTGGCACATGCAGAACAGGTTGCATAATTAGGACCATGGAAACCGTACATGATGGAAATCTGTCCGGCCGCAATATCCGAGATCATTTTGGGAATGAAGAACGGATTGAATTTCGGACCGTTTTCCTGATGAAGAGCGTAGTTGCCTACTTCTTCTTCGAACGTACGAATACCACCGATACCTGCACCGAAAATAACACCGATTCTGTTCAAATCTTCATTTTCGATATCAAGACCAGAATCTGATACTGCTTCTTGGGCTACGGCAACAGCTAATTGTGTGTACCGGTCCATTTTGCGTGCTTCTTTACGGTCGATATATTTGGTTGCATCGAAGTTCTTTACCTCACATGCAAATTGGGTCTTGAATAGCGAAGCGTCGAAATGAGTAATAGGCCCTGCTCCACTAACCCCGTTCACAAGATTTTCCCAAAATTCGGGTACACTATTGCCAACGGGAGTAATGGCGCCCAGACCTGTTACTACAACTCTTTTTAATTCCATATTGATGAAATCCGATTTACTTAGCGTGTTCTTCGATGTAAGATACAGCATCACCTACAGTACCAATCTTT
>ERZ779892.2255-NODE-2255-length-15400-cov-7.750733_pt1 | contig 15400 bp, 13 predicted proteins | sample MGYA00511552_ERZ779892 | MGnify/ENA primary metagenome ERZ779892 (study PRJEB29588, sample SAMEA2154561) | human gut metagenome | biome: human gut; feature: human-associated habitat; material: faeces | place: Denmark | collected 2008/2010 ... | reverse complement strand
CTTCCGTCAGCAAAAGAACCATAGACAATTATCGATTCCGGTTGATAAGTCTTTTCCAAATAGTCTATTATTTTATCCGTACTTCTCATTACATTCGCCTCTTCAAATTCCGATTTGTTGAGCCGAGTATACCATATTTCTCAACGAAAGAACATTCTTATATACGAGAACCTGACCGTTTTACTGCGTACAGAACCCCGATCTGCAAAAAGCCCCATGCGCGACACCTTGACGGTGCAAACATGGGACTTGAAGTTTCCTTGGCTTATTCGGGTACTCATAACCGATCCTGGCAGGCGGCTGCCGTGTCATCTCTCGAAAGCTGTTTTACGAACGCCCGGCTTAGGGAGAACCGCTTTTTTATTTTACCGCGCTGAGCAATTTATCCTCTTTCCGCTTTTTGAGCATGATTGGCACGTCCATCAGCGCGAACACCGCCACGAGCAGCACGGGGAAGCCGATCCAGTGGTAGCCGACATGGTCGCGGAACCACGCGAGCGGATTGCCGTCCGGCGCGTACATCAGAAACATGAAATTCGTATCGAGCAGCAGGTTGACGCAATAAATCGGCACCGCCATCGCCAGCAGCAGCAAGAAGCACTTGCCCATGTACCTGACGCTCGGTCGGATATCACCGCCCGAAAACAGCATGATGGGATAGGCCGCAAGCAGAATGTGCACGCTCGTCGAATGCCAGAACATGAAGTTCGCCGCCGGAAGCGACGTCCACGTCGGGAACAGCAGTGCCGCCGTCGCCGCGGGGATACAGATAAATAGAGAAAATTGTCGAGCAGCCTGCTCGGCTTCCATGCGTACAGCGCGATAAGGAAAATGTTGATCGAGCACAGGTGCAGCGGCAGATAGTCCCAGTTGAAATTCCCGCCGATCTGCAAACCGATCTGTTTGAACGCCTCGTCCGCGAGCAGGAGAACGGCAAAGAGCCCCCGCAGCTGCGCCCGCTTCTTCTCGTCCGCCGCCTTGTAGAGCTTGCAGCTCAGCGCGGCAAAGCCGATATACAGCGCAAGCGTCACCAGATGCCGCGCGCCGAAGAGCGAAAAGCCAAAGCCCTCGCCGATCGTATCCACCGTATCCCAAAAGTGCTCCACTTGATCCAGCCTCCGCAAATTTGTTGTCCCTGCCAGCATATCATACGGCGGCGAAAAAACACCTGAAAATTTCTTTAAGATTTCAGTATCCCATCCGCGCTCCCAGCATCTCGCCGCTGCTGCCGCCGCGGTACACGCCGTTTTCGATCACGCGCTCGCCGAGCACGAATACCTCGTCAAAGCCTGTCGCAGGCAGGTTGGGCCGCGCGTACGTGCCCTGCTCATGGATATTTTCGGGCGAGAAGAGCAAAAGGTCCGCGTCCATGCCCGCCGCGATGACGCCCTTTTTCTCAAAGCCGAAGCGGTCCGCCGCATGCCCCGTCACCTTGTGAACGGCCTGCTCAAGCGTGAGTACACGCTCCTGCACGACGTATGTTTCAATGAGCCGCGCGAATGTGCCGTACACACGCGGGTGGACACGCCCGCCGCTGGGGTACGTCGCATCCGAAATGACGCCCGAGAACGGCGCGCGCAGGATATCTTTCACGTCTTCTTCGTCCGAGATGTAGTCGATCATCCCCGTATTGCACTGTTCCGCCGCCAGCAGGTCAAAGAGCGTATCGAACGGGTCTTTTTGAAGCGTCTGCGCGATCTCGGCGACGGATTTTCCCTCAAAGCGGCGGTATTCGTCCGTCCGGAGGCCGATAGCTACTACATTGTCAAAGCCGACGAGCAGCGTGATGTTCTCAAAGTCGCTGCCCGCCTCCATCCGCGCGCGCATTTCCTTTCGCGCAGCATCGTCGAGCAGGCGCTTGGTCAGCGCCTCCGTGCCGCCCTCCTGGAATTCCGGCGGCAGCACGTGGATAAGCTGTGTCGAGCCCGCAGTGTAGGGGTACACGTCGCACATGACGTCAAGCCCGTCCTCCCGCGCCCTTTCAATCAGCGAGAGCATCTCCGGCACGGCCTTTCGCGCGTTGCGCCCTCCGATGGCCTTGAGATGACTGACCTCCAGCGGCGTTTGCAGCGCGCGGGCGACCTCGAGCATTTCGCGCAGCGCATCGACCACGCCGTCGCCCTCCTGCCTCATGTGGACACAGATGGGCACGCCGCTCCGGTGCAGCGGCGCGAGCGCGCGGATGAGCCCGTCGGTCGAGTAAAAGATCTCCGGCGCGTAGCCAAGGCCGAGCGACACGCCGCACGCACCGTCGGCCAGCGCCGCTTCCATGTGATAGTGCAGATCGCGCCGCTCGAGCGGTGACAAATCTCCCGTCGTGAAGCCCGCGGCAAGCGTGCGCAGCGTGCCCATGCCGATGAGTTCCGCGCACGAGAGCGGCAGTCCCCGCCCCTGCGCCGCCTTGAAATAGCTGTCAATGGACGCAAAGCGCAGCTCCGGCGGGATGTTCCCCGTGATGGGCGCGAGGTATTTCGCGCACTCGTCCGCGTGCGCGCCCGAGAGCGGCGCGAGCGACATGCCGCAGTTGCCGTTCACAAGCGTCGTGAGGCCCTGGCAGAGCTCCGCCTCGCCAAAGTCTTCGCGAAACAGCGCCGCGTCGGCGTGGCGGTGCATGTCGATAAAGCCCGGCGTCAGGACGCGGCCCGCGGCCTCGATGGTCTCGAACGCCTGCGCACCTGATAAATTTCCGACCGCTTCGATCATGCCGTCTAAAATGCCGACGTCCGCCGTGAACGCCGCCTTTCCCGTGCCGTCGACGATCTTCGCGCCGCGGATCAACGTATCCAGCATGTATATCACCTCTTTTTTGCAGTCTACCACACCCCACGCCCGCTTGGCAAGGTCATTTCCCCTTGCAATCTGCCGTGCCGCAGGGTATACTGTGGAAAACGCAAAAAAGGAGCGCTTCCATGAATAAGAAAGACCGCATCCACGACTGGCGCAAGCTCAAGTGGCCGTTCACCGCCACGTTTTTATATTACTCTCTCCTCTCGCTCTACACCGGCACCGCCGAGCAGAGCGAGCAGGGCTTTCTCGTCATGTTCCTCACGGTTCTAATCGTGGACGCCGTGGCGTATTTTTCCTACTGCTATTTCCTCTGCAAAAAAGAGGAGAACATGCAGAAGCTCTGGTTCGTCTTCATTCTGGCCTATGTGCTCATCTCCACACAGCAGCTCTCCATCCTCTGGCAGATGATGACGGCGCATGTGATCGGCGCGTAAGCGTATTTTTCTTCTAAATATCGTCTATTTGAACGTCCTTTCCACCGGAAAAGGACGTTTTCTTATATTTTGTCTTCTGTGACATTTGCGTGCCACTGTCTGAAAATCTGATACGCGGCTCCTTTTGTCCATAGTTTTCGGCAGTTTCTTTTGTTAAGTTGGTGTTAACGAGGGGAGCGTCCCCTTCTCGCGCCGTGAACAAAAAAGTTTACACCCTGCCCATTGAAAGCGCGGCGCTTCTTTGCTATGCTTTTCCTGCAAGCCCGCATTTTTCCGTGCGGGACAAGAAATGCTAAGTACAAAGGAGCTGATGACAGTGCCGATCCGTCCGCTTGTCGATCGCACTTATCTTGAACAGGTACTGCTCTCCCGTTTTTCCCACGGTGAGGTACAGCAGTGGGTCCAGAAATACTTCCAGCCCTACCGTGAGCTGATGAGCTATTACCGCTGCGCGATCATGGAGGTCGAAACGAAGTTCAACGTGCTCAACGAGGAGCTCTCGCTGCAATACGACCGCAACCCCATCGAGACGATCAAGACCCGCCTCAAGTCCCCCGAGAGCATCATGGAAAAGCTCAGCCGCCGCGGATATCCGCTCACGGTGGAAAGCATCGAAAAGAATTTGAACGACATCGCCGGTGTGCGCGTGATCTGCTCGCACCCTGCCGACATCTACAAACTCTCCGAGGCATTTTTGCGCCAGGACGACATCACACTCTTAGAGCGCAAGGACTACATCGCAAACCCTAAGCCCAACGGCTACCGCAGCCTCCACCTCATCGTCGAAACGCCCATCTTCCTTCACGACCAGAAGCGGCTCATGAAAGTCGAGGTGCAGTTCCGCACGATCTCGATGGATTGGTGGGCCAGCCTTGAGCATAAGATCCGCTACAAGAAAAATCTCCCCGAAATGGAATACGTGGAGCGCGAGCTCTATGAGTGCGCCGAGATCAGCGCACAGCTCGATGCGCGCATGGAAAAGCTCCAGAAAATCGCCGCACAGGCAACGGAGGGAAAGGATCGCGCCCTTTCCTCCTGAATTTTTAGGATGCCCGCACCGCGGGCAGGGAAAGGAATCGTGACACTATGAACGCAGCAGAAAAAATCGCCCACGCAGCAGAGCGCAAGGCCTTTGAGGCCATGCTCGACTCGCTCATCAGAAAAAGCCAGACGAAGGACGTCTGCACCGTCGCAAACGACTTTGTCAACATGGTCCAAAAGATCCACTCCAGCGTCTGGACGCCGGAGACCTTCGAGATGCTGCACCAAATCGCAAACGACCCCGACAGCAAATGGGCACACTACGCCGAGCGCCTGCTGCGCGAGTGCGACCCCTACCTTCTCAGGACCTTCCTGACGGCCGCTGCCTATGAGGGCGGCTTCCGCGGCTTCCAGCAGGCGCGGGCAAACTCCGAAAAGTATGACTGCAACATCCCGTGGATCGTCCTCATGGACCCGACGAGCGCCTGCAATATGCGCTGCGCGGGCTGCTGGGCGGCGGAGTACGGCCACAAGCAGAACCTCACCTTTGAGGAGATGGACCGCGTGCTGACCGAGGGCGCAGAGCTCGGCACCCACGCCTGCCTCTTCACTGGCGGCGAACCGCTCATGCGCAAGGCAGACATCTTCCGTCTGTGCGAAAAGCACCGCGACATCGCTTTCCACGCCTTCACGAACGGCACGCTCATCGACCAGGCCTTCTGCGACGAGCTCAAGCGCGTGGGCAACTTCATCGTCTCGGTCAGCATCGAGGGCTTTGAGGACGCCAACGACGGCCGCCGCGGCGCGGGTCATTTTGAAAAGGCGCTCGCCGCAATGGACCTCATGCACAAAAACCATATCCCGTTCGGCGTGTCCATCTGCTACACGAGCAAGAACTACAAGGTCGTCACGAGTGACGAGTTCCTCGACCTGCTCATCTCCAAGGGCTGCTTCTTCGCCTGGTACTTCCACTACATGCCCGTCGGCATGGGCGCGACGACCGACCTGCTGCTTAATCCCGAGCAGCGCGCCTATATGAAAGACCGCGTGCGCGAGATCCGCGGTCTCACCGGCGGCAAGGAGATTTTCGCCATCGACTTCCAGAATGACGGCGAGTTCACAGGCGGTTGCATCGCCGGCGGCAAGCTCTACTGCCACATCAACGCCGCGGGCGACGTCGAGCCCTGCGTGTTCATCCATTACTCGGGTGCGAACATCCGCGAAAAGAGCTTCCTCGAATGTCTCCAGCAGCCGCTTTTTAAGGAGTACCGCAAGGGCCAGCCGTTCAACAACAACCACCTGCGCCCCTGCCCGATGCTGGAAAATCCTGAATATCTGCCCCAGATGGTCGCGCGCAGCGGCGCGCATTCGACCGACCTGGAAGCGCCCGAGAGCGTGGAGCACCTGTGCAACAAGTGCGAGTCCTACGCCGCCTGCTGGCGCCCCGAGGCCGAAAAGCTCTGGGACGAGGAGCACCACGACTGATCGATCCCGCCCATATAGGAAAACAGCGCCAGCCCGCTTTCGCGGGTCGGCGCTGTTTTTATCAAATGGTCTCACAGAGTTTCGTGCCGCGCACGGCACGAAATAAATTCAAATTCGTTTTCTGCCGCGACAGAAGGTGAATTGCCGCAGAGCGGCAAGAGAAGCTGCCCTGAGGTGTTTATTTGCCCCGAGTATTTTAATTTCTAACGGAATCCAAAAAAAGAGACAGCTTAAAGCCATCTCTTTTTTGGTGCCTCGTCGGGGATTCGAACCCCGGACACCCTGCTTAAAAGGCAGGTGCTCTGCCGACTGAGCTAACGAAGCATATTCTATTCCAAACCACCGAAGCGGTAAAAATCTGGCAGGGATGGCTGGACTCGAACCAGCGAATGAGGGAGTCAAAGTCCCTTGCCTTACCGCTTGGCTACACCCCTATTGGGAAGAGAGGGCTGGGGCCAAATCCCATCCCTCTCTTTTTGTGGGGTGGGTAAAGGGACTCGAACCCTCGACACCCGGAACCACAATCCGGTGCTCTAACCAACTGAGCTACACCCACCATATACATCCGCACGGGAAGCGCTGACGCCCGTAAGGGGAAATGGCACGCCAGAAGGGACTCGAACCCCTGGCCTACTGCTTAGAAGGCAGTTGCTCTATCCAACTGAGCTACTGGCGCGTATCTGTCAAGTTGGAGCGGGTGACGGGAATCGAACCCGCATCCCCAGCTTGGAAGGCTGGTGCCCTGGCCATTGTGCTACACCCGCGTGCGCCCTCCACTCAAATCGTCAGCTTGTACATATTACCATAGGCCACCGTCCGTGTCAAGAAAAAAATCGGAGAACGGGGCACTTTTCCGTGGAAACAGCCTTGTCTACGCTCCGTAGACAAAGTCAGCGGGCGGGGGATGGACAAAAATCCGCCGTATGCTATACTGGGAACAACAAGAAAAAAGGAGGCCGCGACAATGGATATGGAAAAGACAGGCACCTATCTGGCATCACTCCGCAGGGGGCGGGACATGACACAGCAGCAGGTGGCGGATATATTAGGGGTGTCCAACAAAACTGTCAGTAAATGGGAGTCCGGCGCGGGGCTGCCGGACATTGCCGCGCTGCCGGCGCTGGCGGCGCTGTACGGCGTGACGGCGGACGACATTGCGAGTGTGGAGCTCGCGGGCGGGTTCGGCAACTATCTCTCGCCCGAGAATGTAGTGCGCATCGGCATGTTGCCGCGCGCGTGCCTTAGTAAAATCAGACCCCTTGGCAACGCGGCGCTCGCGGGCGCTTCGATGCTGGCGCTCGACGGGGAAAACTGGCGAAAGCTCGCGGAGATTCCCAAAAAGTGCCGCTATCTCGAGCTTTCCGGGCGCGACGACTTTTCCCGCGCGTTCACCGACAGTTTGACATTTTGAAAATCGCTCCGAACAGGAATTTTTAATGGAGGAAAACCCTATGGAAATGCAGTTTCCCGTGATTTTGGACGGTGCGACCGGCACCGAGCTCCAAAAGCGCGGCTTCACCGGCGACATGAGCGCCGAGCAATGGGTGCTCGAGCATCCCGAGAGCATCCTTGAAATTCAGCGCAAGTATGTGGCGAGCGGCTCGAATGTGCTCTACGCGCCGACGTTCGGCGGCAACCGCCAGAAGCTCGAAGAGCGCGGCATCTTCAACCGCACGGAGGAGATGAACAAAGCGCTCGCGCAGCTCTCGAAGCAGGCGGCGGACGGAAAAGCATGGGTCGCGGGCGATATTGCGCCCACGGGCCGCTTTTTAGCCCCCCTCGGCGATGCGTCGTTTGAAGAGCTCGTCGACATTTACACCGAGCAGGCGGCGGGCCTTGAGCAGGCAGACGTCGACCTCTACGTCATTGAGACGATGATGACGCTGACCGATGCGCGTGCGGCGGTTCTGGCGATCCGCAGCATGAGCAAAAAGCCCATCCTTGTGTCCTTTACCTGCGATGAGAGCGGCAAGATCCTCTCCGGTACGGACGTGGTCGCGGCGCTTTCCGTGATGGAGGGCATGGGCGTGAGCGCATTCGGCCTGAACTGCTCGGCAGGCCCCGAGCAGATGTTGCCGCAGCTCCAACGCCTGCATAAATACGCGCGCGTGCCGCTGATCGCCAAGCCCAACGCCGGCATGCCGGAGATCGTGAACGGCGAGGCCGTGTACAACTGCCCGCCGGAGGAATTTGTCGCGCTGGTGCCCGAGATGCTCAAGGCAGGTGTGGCCCTCTTCGGCGGCTGCTGCGGCACGACGGAGGAGCACATCGCCGCGCTGAAAGCAGCGCTCAAGGACGCGGAATACGTTTGCCCCGCACCGGAATGCCTCGACCTTCTTCCCGCGGCAACGGAGAAGGAAGCCTTCTTCCTGCCCGCCGATGCGACGCACGGCGCGGTGCTGACCGCGGACGGCGATTTGGAGGACAAGCTCTCCGACGCGATGGATGACGAATGGCCGATGGTCGCGCTGAAGCTCGCGTCCTGGGCGGACGTCGACGCGCTGGCGGACTACCAGTACATGATCAGAAAGCCGCTGTGCCTTATCTGCGACGACACGGAGCTTTTGGAAGCGGGCCTGCGCGCCTATCAGGGAAGAGCCTTGTACGAGGGAAATCTCACCGAGGATGCCCTTGCGCCGCTGGTCGAAAAATACGGTCTGCTGGTGTAAAAAGAGAAAAAGAAGAACGGGACGGAAATGAACATTTCCGTCCCGTTCTCTATATAGTAAAGCGCGTCACGCCGCGGCGCCGCCAGTGCTGACGATGCGGAAATACGCATTCGACGTCAGGCGGTACATCGCGCAGTAGAGCAGCGCGAAAAGAAGCAGCGCCGCGCCGGTCACGCCGAGAAACAGCGTGAGGTTCTGGATGCCGAACAGCTGCATGATCTGCCAGACCATCGGCTGGGCGAAGGCGAGGTGCAGCGCCGCCGCGGCAAGCGGCAGCAGGAAAATGAGCAGCATTTGCGCGTTCACGCTCTCACGGATGTCGCGCTTGGTCATGCCCACGCGCTGCATGATGGCAAAGCGCGAGGCATCCTCATACCCCTCCACGACCTGTTTGTAGTAGAGCATCAGGAGCGTTGCGAACAGAAACAGCACGCTTAAAAGAATGCCGAGGAAAAAGAGACTGCCGTAGAGCGAGAAGAACTCCGCACGGACGTCTGCCATTTCCGTGGGATGCCAGTGATTCTGGACGGCAAGCGTGTTGATCGCGTCCTCCGCGCCAAAATAGAGGCTCGCCGTCGAGGCAAGCATCACCAGCACCATCGTCGAGAGAATGCAAATGGAGGCGAGGCCCGCGCCGTTTCGCTTCATGCGGTAGGTGAGCGACGAGAGGGAAACAAAGTTGCGCTTTTTGTAGTAGAATTTTTCATCCTTCTGGAGTGTTTTGCAGAGCGTCACGCTGCCGGAGATGAAGAGAAGATACGTCGATAGAATGACCATGATGACCGCGAGGAAGAAGAGCAGCATCGCCTGTACGGGGTCGTTGATGGTCGCGGCGATGTAGTACGCGCCGAGCAGCAGCGCAAGGCCGGGGATGACGAGCAGCCATTGCGACTTCGGCGGCTTTTCGCCGACGTTTTCGCTCTTCAAAAGCGCCGCGCCCTGTGCGTGGCGCAGCGACAGCACACCGCGCACATAGAGCAGCGCGAAGATGGCGATGAATGTGATGGCGCACTGCTTGATGGCGGCAAGGCTCACGGTGAAAGCCGCGGCGGGGAGAGATAAAAGCCGCAGCAGTGCGGACTGCGAGACATAGGAGAGCAGCAGGCCGAGGCCAAGCCCCGCGATCAGCGTGAACGCCGCGGCCAGAAGTGTCTCCCAGAAGAGAATGGCGCTGAGTGCGCCGCGGTCCATGCCGAGCACGCTGTAAAGGCCGAATTCCTTCTTGCGGCGACGCAGGAGAAAGCTGTTCGTGTAGAAGAGAAACAGCGCGATGAACACCGATACGACGAACGAGCCGAGGCTCATCGTCATCGCGACCGCAGAGGTGCCGGAGCCGTTCACCTTGCCATTGACCGTATAGAGCGCGGGGGTGACGGCGAGGTACGCAATGACATACAGCATCGCTGCCATGAACGCGCAGGAGAGAAGATAGGGCACATAGAGCCTTGCATTCTTTTTGATACCCATCCACGCAAGGCGGGGGTAAAAGGTGGGCTTCATGCGCATTCGCCTCCCGTCTGCTGCTGCGTGAGCGCATCGGTGATACGCTGGTAGAACTGGGAATCCGTGTCCTTGCCGCGCTTTAACTCGAGCGAGACCTCGCCGTCGCGCAGGAACAGCACGCGCGAGGCGCAGCTCGCCGCGCGCACAGAGTGCGTGACCATCACGATGGTCTGGCCAGAGGCGTTGATCTCGCCGAAGAGCTTCAAGAGCTCGTCGGTCGAGCGGGAGTCGAGCGCGCCGGTCGGCTCGTCGGCCAGCAAGATCTGCGGGCGGGTGATGAGCGCGCGGGCGACGGCGGCGCGCTGCTTCTGTCCGCCGGAGACCTCGTAGGGGTACTTTTTGAGCAGCGTCTCGATGCCGAGGTCGTAGGCGAGCGGTGAGAGCCGGTCGCGCATCTCCGTGCGCGACTTGCCCGCGAGCACGAGCGGCAGGCAGATGTTGTCTTCGAGCGAGAACGTGTCGAGCAGGCTGAAGTCCTGAAACACAAAGCCTAAGTTGTCGCGGCGGAAGGCTGCGGCGGTTTCTTCGGGAATCTCGGAGAGGTTCTTGCCGCCGAGCAGCACTGTGCCGCCGGTGGGCTTGTCGAGCGCGGCGAGGATATTGAGAAGCGTCGTTTTGCCGCTGCCGCTCTCGCCCATGATGGCGACATACTCGCCGGATTCGACGGTGAAGTTGACATTTTTGAGCGCCTGGACCTTGCTGCTGCCAAAGCGCGTGGTGTAGGTCTTTTGAAGACCGGAAACAGTCAGGATTTGCATGAGATGACTCCTTTCAAACGAGTGAGTTAGAAGCTGACGGTTGACATAATTTTTAATTCTCAGAAAATTTTGCAGAAAAAAGGGCGCAAAAAAGCAGCCGGAAAAGCGGAGACCTTTCGCGGCTGCTTTTTCGAAAACGCGTTATTCGAGATTCAGTTTTTTCGTTGTGAAGTACCACGTCACGGCGTAGCCTGCCGCGGCGAAGAGCAGTTCGCCGAGCATGCCCCAGAGGAGCAGCAGCTCGATGCTCGCGGGCGCGCTGTAAACGTCCAGATACATCCAGCGTGTGGGATCGGCGCTGAAGAACGCGCCGATCATGGCGATGGCGGTGAACTGCGCAAGCTGGAAGAACACGAGCACAAGGATGGTCGTCCAGAGCGTCTTGTGCTTATTGAAGCTGTAACCGATGGAGAAGGCGGCGTAGACCACGAGCTCGGCGGCAGAAACGGCAAAGACGAAATTGCAGAAAAGCTCAAAGACGATCAGCAGCGCGTGACTGCGCAGCGAGGCCTCCATTTCGAAGAACGCTGTGAAAACATCATTGAAAAAATCGGGGACATACTGGAAAGTGCTCCAGCCGGAGACAGCAATCATCAGCGAGAGAAGTCCCACGATGAACGCCGCAGCATACCACACGGTGGAAACGATGAGCTTGGAGATGAGCAGCTGATGGAGGCTCACCGGCAGCGTCAGCGTGAGATAGCCCTCGTCCTTGAGCACATGGTCGCGCCAGCGGACGGCGGAGAGCACCAGCGGCACAAACGCCAGCGCACCAAGGCCCATCATAAAGCCGATGACCAGCAGTACGCCGATGAGCTGTAAGAGCCAGGGAATGTGCCCGCCGTTCAGGAGCAGTTGAGAAAAACGCATCAGCGCCGTCAGAGCCAGCATTCCAAGAAAGACCGGCCACATGATGCGGCTCGTTGCGCGGAATTCATGTTTGATCAGTTTGCTCAGCATCTGAATACCTCCCGGAAGAGCTCGTCAACGCTCTTTCCCTTTTCATCTCGAATGGTCTCCACGCTCTCGTGGAGCATGACCTGCCCCTCGCGCAGGAACACGACCTCGTCAAGGATCTGCTCGACGTCGGCGATCAGGTGTGTGGAGATGATGACCGCTGCGTCCTCGCTGTAGTTGCCGATGATCGTGCGCAGGATGTAGTCACGCGTCGCGGGGTCCACACCGCCGATGGGCTCGTCAAGGAGATAGAGCTTGGCGTCGCGGCTCATCGTCAGGATGAGCTGCGTCTTCTCGCGCATGCCTTTGGAGAGCGTCTTGATCTTCTGTGTGCGGTCAAGGCCGAGGTTCATCAGCATCGCTTCGGCCACGCCGCGGCGGAAGTCCGAATAAAAGTCACCGTAGTAGTCAAGCGCCTGCGCGATCGTCATCCAGCCGGGCAGCGTGTTTCGGTCGGGCAGGTACGAGACAATGGCCTTCGTTGCGCGGCAGGGGGCCTTGCCTGCGATCAGAATTTCGCCCGACGTCGGCGTCAGAAGGCCGTTGGCGAGCTTGATGAGCGTCGTCTTGCCGCTGCCGTTGGGGCCGAGCAGGCCCACGATGCGCCCGGGTTCGATCGTGAGATCGATGCTGTCGAGCACCGTTTTGGCGCCGTAATTTTTCGTGAGCGCCTTGCATTCAAAAATACTCATTCTTCCTCCTCCTTAGCTCCCTGAATGAGAGCTATGACTTCGTCTCTCGTGCAGCCGAGCGTTTTCATCGAGTGGAGAAATTCTCCCACGCGCTCGTCCGCAATGCGGAGCTTGGCATTTGTGATCATGTTTTCATTTTCCGTGACGAACCGTCCCGCCGTGCGCTGGGAAAACACCAGACCGTCGCGTTCGAGCTCGGATAGCGCGCGCTGGACCGTGTTGGGGTTGACGCCCGCCTCCACCGCAAGCTCTCGCACGGAGGGGAGCTTTTCTCCCGGCGCGTAGATGCCGGAGACGATGGCCTCCGTCAACCGCTGTGTCAGCTGGGAGTAGATCGGCTGGTCATTGCGGAAGTTCCAGTCCATAGTGATCCTCCTTGTGTATCACTGTATTAAGTGATTAGTACAATAATACATCAAGCGGCATTTGTCAATAGCCGGACGCAAAAAAGATCAAAAAAATTTCGCGGCAGAAAAAAACCGCGAAATTGACATAAAATCCTAAAACAGATGTTGCATTTCGGGGAAAATGTGGTATCATAAATTCGAACAAATGTTGGAAGGGGCGCACAAGATGGAAAAACTGTCCAGAATGCAGCAGCGCGTATACGATTATATAGCAGAGAGCATCGCCGAACACGGCTATGCCCCCTCTGTGCGCGAAGTCGGTGAGGCGCTGGGACTCAAGTCACCCTCCACGGTCCACTTCCATATCAAGCACCTGCAGGAGATGGGGCTCATTGAGAAGAGCGCGGGCAAGGGCCGTGCCATCACGCTCAAAAAGCAGCTGCAGGCCGTTCCCGTTGCGCCGCAGCCCGTCGAGATCGACGAGCTTGCTCCGCGCCGCCGTCAGGTGCCGATCCTCGGCAATGTTGCCGCCGGTAACCCGATTTTGGCGCAGGAGTGCATCGAGGACTACCTGACGTTCGACACCGGCGGGCACGATGACGAGTATTTCGCCCTGCGTGTGCGCGGCGAGTCGATGCTCGGCGTCGGCATCCTGCCGGACGACCTTGTCGTCGTCCACCGCCAGAACCTCGCGCAGAACGGGCAGATCGTGGTCGCGCTGCTTGGTGACGAGGCGACGGTCAAAACGCTCAAGCGCAAGGGCAGCGAGGTCTGGCTCATGCCCGCGAACCCCGACTACCAGCCCATCGACGGCCGCGAGTGCACGATCTTGGGCCGCGTCGTTGCCGTGGTGCGGCAGTATTAAGCGAGAAAAGCAAACGCTCCTCCGCGAATGCGGAGGGGCGTTTTTTTGTTGTTATGGGGGAAAGCGCAGGGTTAGAGGGAGCGCTGCGGCAAACTGAACGTTATCAATTGGTGAATCTTAAATAATAGTAGGTAGTCATTTCCTTCCATAACATCCATTTTCTTAAACCCGTGTCGTAAATAAAAGTGTTCTGCCTGAATATTATCCTTATGACACCCTAAGGCAATGGGGCGCTTACCAAAGTCACGATAAACAAGCTGTATCGTCTTTTCCAATATTTCTCCGCCAATGCCGCAACCACGATATCCTTTATCAACTACAAATCCCGCTTGTTACGCCCTCATCTCTTGTCAAAGTGCACCGTCCAGCCCTCGATCCCGTAGAACGGGGAGGAGACGGTGGGGTTCAGCCCGTCGATGAGGCCGCTCGGCGTCAGGACCGACGCGGTCTTGAATGCGATGGGCGCGATGGGCGCGCTCTGGGCAAGGTAGCGGTACAGCGCGCGGGCGGTCTGATCCGTCTCATTGAGCGAGAACGCATCGAGCAGCGTGTTGCACTGCTCGTCCGCGTAGCGGCCGTAGTTCAGCGCGCCGCCGGTGCGCGCGAGGGACGAAATGTCCCAGTTCGCCGTCAGGCGCACCTCGCCGAGATACAGGTCAAAATTCCCGTTTTGCAGCGCGGTCAGATAGTCGCTCCACGGGAGTGAGCGCACGCTGACCGTCAGAACGTCGGTCGAGAGCGTGCGGCTCAGATAGTCGGCGATGGAGACCTTGAACGAGTCGCTCTCGCTGACCAGGATCGTCACCGTGCGGGGGCGGCTTTCCGTCACGCCCGCGCTTTCGAGCGCAGCGGCGAGGTCAGGCGAAGCGAGCGTCGACGCCATCTCCGTCGGATAGAGGCTGGAGTGCGGCGAGAGCGGGAAGCGCGCCGCCTCGGCGTGACCAGCGAGGTAGCCCGTCGTGCTGGTCGCGCGGTCGATCGCACCCGCGAGGGCGCTGCGAAGCGATGCATCGGAGAGCGGCGCGCGCTGTGTGTTGAAGCCGAGGTAGATCATGTTCGCCGTCGCGTAGTCGGTGAGCGCCGTGTCCGCGCTGCGCAGATCGCCCGTGCTGCTCGTCAGGTCAGCCGAGAGCAAATATACCTCGCGCGAGGAGAAAAGGTACGACGCCGTGTCCGCGTCCTTGACGGCGCGCAGCTCGATACGCTCGAACGGCAGCGTGCCGTCGCTGCGCCAGTCGGGGTTCTGCTTGAGGCATGCGCCGTCGCTGTCCGTGACGAAGAGATACGGCCCCGTGCCGAGCGGCACGGTGTTTTTCTCCGAACCGGATTTGACGATGGGGATGTCAAACAGCGCGGGGAACGCGCTGTCCGCGCGCGTGAGATTGACAATGAGCGCGCCGTTGCTTGCGCGCATCGAGGCGACGTTGGCAAAGCGCGCGCTGTAGCGCTCGCTCTCCTGCGCGCGGCGAAGCGTCGCGAGCACATCGCTTGCCGTCAGACTGCTGCCGTCGGAAAAGCTGACGCCGTCGCGGAGGTAAAAGGTGTAGCTCGTGCAGTCGTCGTTGTGCTCATAGCGGCTGCACAGCACATTTTGCGGCGCAAACGACTCGTCCAGCACGAAAAGCCCCTCGTAGAGCAGCGCGCCAAGCGTCTGCTGCATGCCGTCGGGGCAGGTGATGGGGTCGAGCGTCACGCCCTGCAAATACGGCAGTGCGAACGACGTGATCGGCGTCAGGGTGGAGGAGGTGTCCGCTTCCACCGGCGGCGTTTCCTCCCAGAAGTCGCCGTTGCTGTCGTCGCTCACATCGCCGCTCCAGCAGCCCGAAAGCGAAAGCGCGAGCGTCAGCGCGCACAAAAGCGCAGAGAGGCGGCGCTTCACAGCGCATCCTCCGTAAGGCAGATCATCGCCGCCATGCCGCCGC
>ERZ779892.2253-NODE-2253-length-15413-cov-3.249056_pt1 | contig 15413 bp, 8 predicted proteins | sample MGYA00511552_ERZ779892 | MGnify/ENA primary metagenome ERZ779892 (study PRJEB29588, sample SAMEA2154561) | human gut metagenome | biome: human gut; feature: human-associated habitat; material: faeces | place: Denmark | collected 2008/2010 ... | reverse complement strand
ACATAAACATATAGAAGATTTTAATCCTGATGTGATGTCTTTAGAAAAGTCATATCAGGATTTTTCCTCTAAAATGCAACTCTTTAATGCAGGAAGTGGGTATGAAAATTTTAATGATTTTATAGTTTCTGAAGCATCTGAGTATAAAAATACTGGTGATGGTGTAACATATGTTGTATGGAATATATTGTATGATAAGGATAATATTGAGATAGACAGAGATATAGTTTCGTATTATACATTATCTGCAACCGCAATACCTTATGAGGATAGGATTAGGTGTGATGAAGAAGAAGTGTTGGAGACGGGTGAAGAATTTGATATAGAGATATGTGGAATTTCAGCATTGGAAATAAAAATGTTTGCTGTAAATCAAAATTATCAAGATGTATTTTTTAAATATGCCGGAGAAGATCTTCCTATATCAGCTTGGATAATGCGTAGTATTATAGATTATGCATATTCTTTATTGGATGGGGTAATAGGATTTAAGGCGTTGTTTTTACATTCTCTCCCAGAAGCGGAAAGCTTTTATACGGCTAATGGATTTAATCCTGTAGAAGTTAATATGCAACCATTACATTGTGTAGATTCAGAATATACAGCAATGTATTTGGCATTAAAAGAAGTACATATGAATTATGATGAGTAGGGGATGTTGAGTTGTCTTATATACCTATTTTTACTAACAAAAACAAGTGATTGTAGAGAAAAAAAGGACACTTGAAAAAACAAGTGCCCTGATGTATAATCTAATCAGAAAGTGAATCGGATGTGATATCCGATTTGCCCTCAGTTGAGAAAAACTAATAAGAATAGCATCCTAAACTTTGCGAGGGTTGGGGATGCTATTTCTTAATCTATCCGCAATAATGTCTAAGCATCAAGCACAGCAATGCTTCTGCCACAAGAGATGCGGCAATATAAGCTATCATTCCGTATTTAGGAACAAAGAATATAAGTGACAGTATCTTTATGAGTGTGCATACTACTGTTATCACAAAGGTCATATGGGGTTTGCCAAGCCCATTCAATATACTGCTGTAGGTCATGTTTAGGTACAAAAACGGACATAAGAAAGACATTACGGTAAGGTATCTTCCGGCAAATTCGTTGTGGAAGAAAAGACTTGCACAGATATTTCCAAATAACAGGAAAAAGACAGTCGCAGTCATTCCGGTTACAAGACAGAAATATGATGTGCGTCGGATAAGTTTTTTAATCTGTTTTTTGTTTCCTGATGAGTGCGCTTTTGAAACAGCAGGGAGAAGCATTGTTGATATTGCCATTGTTATTGTGGCAGGAAACATTATAAATGGCATAGCCATTCCGGAATATATACCATACACACTTAAGGCTTCGTTCATCGTATAGCCGTATTTTACGAGTGAAGCAGGAATAAATATTGATTCTACACTATGTAAAAGAGAGATTGTCAGTTTTATTGATGTTAGCGAAATAAATACCGGCAGGAGCAGTTTAAAACTTTCTTTTAAAGAAATTTTATTTTTTCTTTTATTGAAAGTTTTATTTTTTAATTCTTGTCTTTTAAATTGCCGGTTGTCAGATTTAGCATTATAAGCGTGCTGTCTTTTTGAATGCAGGCTTTCAGAGTGCAGTTTGGCATTATCATTGTTTATATTTTTGTCGGAAATATGTTTTTTATCGTTGCGTTTTTTATTTTTTATTGTAGACATATTATAGAGGAAACCAAAAAATTCACCAACGGTAAGTCCATACACGGCTATCTGGCAGCAGATTTCTTTATCAGAGAAAAATCCCTGAACGATAAACACAAATAAGATGCGGGTTATCTGCTCTATTATTCCAGCAATGGCAGGTGGTTTTGCATTTTCAAGTCCGTATTGGTATCCGCAGATGCAGGCTGAAATGCTGCAAAATGGGAAAAGATATGTGAGCAGTTTAAGATAGATGTCGCAGTCGGGTACCATGAGGATATTGCAGGCAATCCACTTTGAGTTAAAATTTATAAAAATGGACAGAAAAAGTGCAAGGATAAAGCTGAGTATCGTGCCGGCAAGAAGTATCGTGCGTGGAGTTATATTTCTTGCTGATGCCGAAACAAAAGGATAATTTCCTTTTACTAAAGATGAATTATTATTGTTTTTAGAAACGGCGCTTGAACTACTGCTGTATTTTGAAGTGTTGTCTTTAAAATTGCTATCTTGTGGATGTGTGTTATTTATGCCCATGAGTGTCGCAACAACCTGAGATATGGCACTTTGCATACCCGCTCCGTAAATCGTAAAGCACAGCACATATATAGGAAAAATAAGCTGATATGTACCGAGCAGTTGTTCGCCGAGAATATCAGCGAGGTATATTCTGTATATGAAACCGATTATGCGGCTTAAGATACTTGCACAGGAGAGTATAAGAGTTCCTTTTATTATATTGCTTTTAAGTCTGTTTTTTACCTTTTTTTTTGTTTTTGCGGCTGAGTTCATAAAGCTTCCTCACTTTAGCACATTCAAACTTATTATTTAATTTTATTAGATGATGAATGAAATTATGATGAATATATAGATTTTAGATTTATCAGATGGCAAATAAAATTATGATGAATATATAGATTTTAGATTTATCAGATGATGAATAAAATTATGCTGAATATATAAATTTTAGAGTTATCAAACGGTAAAAAGCTAAGTTTCTTATATGTATTTCAAATTTATCATGTGTCAAACAGCATTATGCTGAATATATTGATTTTATATACGGGTGCAGAGGTGCGGTATGATTTATCTTGACCATGCGGCAACGACTTCGGTATGTCCACGGGCGGTTGCTGAGATGAAAAAATGTCTGGAAATTTATTATGGAAATCCATCGGGGGCATATGAATTTGCACAACAGTGTAAGGAAAAAATAGAGACAGCCAGAAAGCAAGTGGCAAAGAGTATAAATGCATCTAAAGATGAAATTTATTTTACAAGTGGTGGCACGGAGAGTGACAACTGGGCATTGTTTGGAACGGTGAGAGCGTGCAGATATAAAGGAAAAAGAGGACGGCATATCATAACAAGCTGTATTGAGCATCATGCAATCCTCAATTCCTGCAAGGCACTTGAAAAACAGGGATACAGAGTGACTTATCTTCCGGTTGATGAGAGGGGTGTGATTTCGCTTAGGGATCTTGAGAGGGCGATAAGAAATGATACAATTTTGATTTCGATAATGTATGCCAACAATGAGATAGGAACGATTCAGCCTATAGACGAGATTGCTAAGATAGCCAAAAAGTACAATATTTATTTCCATACGGATGCAGTTCAGGCATATATGCACATTCCGATTGATGTAAAAAAAAGCGGGATACATATGATGAGTGTAAGCTCGCACAAGCTCTGCGGACCGAAAGGAACGGGGTTTCTTTATATATCAAAGGGTTGTGATATAGAAAAGTTTATCTATGGCGGAAAGCAGGAAAGCAATATGAGAGCAGGAACGGAGAATGTACCTGGGATTGTCGGTATGGGTGCAGCCGTTGAAGAGGGATTTAAAAATATGTATAAGAAAAATCTTAAAACGGCAAATGTAAGGGACTATTTTTTGTCAAGGATAGAAAATGAGATAGAAGATGTGCGGTTAAACGGTGCAGAACCGGGAAATGAAAGACTTCCCGGAAATCTGAATATAAGTTTTAAAGGAATTGAGGGAGAGACTCTGCTCATTATACTCGATATGAACGGAATATGTGCTTCGGCAGGTTCAGCCTGCAATACAGGAGAACCGGGGATTTCCCATGTGATAGAAAGTATAGGTGTTCCAAAGGAATATGCCGATGGAACAATAAGATTTACACTTGGTGAAGAAAATACAGTCAGGGAAGTTGACTTTGTAATGGATATATTAAAACCAGCCATAAAAGTATTAAGAGAATAAGTTATGGGAGTAAAAAATAAAACAAAAGTATTATTAGAAGGCTTTTATAGAAAGTTTCATTATAGAATATACAAAAAATTGAGTTAGATTATATGCAAAAACGATAAAAGGGTGAAAAAACATGTTAAATCACCGAAAACAATTATGTATATAAATATAAAACCATTAAAAAATAAATTTTTCTAATATAAGTGTGAAAAAATCACCTAATTACAAAAAAAATCTGCATTTTTGGGGTTGTCGAGCTCGTTTTATGCGTGAGATAACCCTGAATATGAGTTTTCTGCCAGTTGAATGAGGGGGTTGAAAGTGGTATTCTATATGTGGAAAATGGTACTGAAAAAAACGGAAACCGATTTTTGACATAGGGGGTGTATAATGACATTTAAGTATGTGCAAAGGAGGTTTACAGTATGTGTGAAAGCACGCCACGCTGCCTGCCGGAAGATATAATGCTAAACGAAAGATATAAGATAGGCAGAGTTATAGGCGAGGGGAGTTTTGGAATTACATATATAGGAAAAGATTTACTTTTAAATATAACAGTTACAATAAAGGAGTATTTTCCTCTTAGTTATGGAAGCAGAGATGTTCGTGGCAGGGATGACTACAGTATATACATTTATCACGGAAAAAACAGTGAACTATATAATAAAGGTCTTAGTGACTTTTACAGTGAGGCAACAATACTGTCGCAGTTTCATTCTCTGGACGGCATAGTTTCTGTCAGAGACTTTTTTTATCTGAACAATACGGCTTATATAGTTATGGATTATGTAGACGGTATTACATTAAAAGAGTATGTGAGGAAAAATGGTGCGATAAAAGGGCAGGAAGCATTTTTGATGATGAAACCTATTATCAAGTCACTGAAAAAAATTCATGATGCGAAAATCCTGCATAGGGACATAAGCCCGGACAATATACTTATAAGGATAAAAGAAAAACAGCTTGTTCTTATAGATTTTGGCTCGGCAAGAGAAAAAAATGTTATGACGGATAAAAGCCTGACCGTTACATTCAAGAGAGGATATACCTCGGAGGAGCAGTATCTTCGCAAAGGCAGGCAGGGGAGCTGGTCTGATGTATATTCTTTGTGTGCGACTATGTATTTTATGCTCACGGGAAAAGAGCCTAATGAGTCAATAGAGAGAATGCTTAAGGACAGGCTTGTGCCTTTGTCGGAGATTGAAAATATAGATTTAACCAAAAGACAGAAACAGGCGATAATGCAGGGAATGTCGATAAAAGCAGAAGACAGGATACAGAGTATGGACGAGTTGTATAGTGAACTATACAACAAAAAAAGGTTTAGCTTTAACATAAGGATAAATAACCGGACAAAAACAATAGGAAAAATGGCGGTACTGTTTATTGCCGTGGCTATGGCAGGCATTGTTGTGGGATTTGCCGTAAATAACAGAAGAATGTTCACAAAGAACAAAGGGGCGGTTGCACAGGTTTCTGCAAATCCGATGATAACTCAGCAGACGGCGGAGACAAAAGAGCCGGACAGCAGATATTATATGCCGTCATTTGAGGGAATGACAAAGCAGCAGGCATTAGAACTGCTGGATGCAAAGGGTGATACGGCGATTCTTGTCAAATGGAGCAAAAAATATAGTAGCACTCAAAAGGGAAAGATAATATCACAGAGTGTAACAGATGGAACAATATGCGAGAGAGGAAAGAAAAAAACATTAGTTCTCACCGTAAGTAATGGTGAAAAGAAATATAAGGTGCCGGATTGTGTCGGAAAAGGATATAAGAATGCAATACAAAAAATTAAAGATAAAAAACTTTCGTATAAGATAATATATAAAGAGAGTAAAAAAGATAAAGGTATTGTAATAGGACAGGCTCCTAAACACGGAAAAATGGTGAAAAGCAAGACTGTTATAAAGATTACGGTAAGCAAAGGAGAAAAAATAAAAATGACACCACAGACACAAAATACTCCGAAGCCGTATGAGACTAAGACAAGTGCACCAGCCAAGACGAGTGTACCAAAGACTCAGACTAAGAAAAATGAGAAAAAAAATAAAGATGTTGATTTTGCGGGAAGTATCCCATAATAACGACAGAAAATAAAGCGAGAATGAGGAATTACTATGAGATACAAAGATTTAGATGGCGAATTTTTAAATTATGAAAACTTATTTGTAGAAAATAGTCTAGTAAAATTGACTGTTTATGAGATTTGATATATTTATAATATCAAAGGTACTAAAAAAGGATTATATGACAAAAAAGATAAGCGGGGAGACAAGAGCAGAGGCTTATCACTTATTTTGTAAGATTACCGGTGATAGGAGATTTGCGGCGGTACCAACGGTAAAAAGGTGGTTTGGCATAAATGGATATACATTGCCAAGACGGGAAAACATATTTGAGATAGCATATGTCCTCAAGATGTCTGAAAATGGATTGAGAGAGTGGCTTATGGAGGGACTTGGAGAACCCGATGTTCAGTTTAATGATTATCATGAAGTAATATGGCTGTATGGACTTGTCAACGGTATGACATGGGAGGATGCAGAAAAAAATATAGAAATTTACGAGAAAAGGCTGAAATTTGAGATAAAATTAGAAAAGACACATTCCACCAATTATCTGATGGAGCAGTTTGATGCGAGAAAGAGAAGTGATGAAAAAGAATTTATGGAATGGATGTATATGAACACTTCCTCATTTAAGGGGTATAGCCTGACAACGCTGGAATATGTAAATATTTATAAAGATATTATTACTGAATATGTATGCAATGAGTCTATGGTAAGCCTGAAAAAGTTTTTGGCAGAGACTGATTTTTATTCATGGACAAAAAAGAAAAATGCAGATGAGAACGAGAGGATAGTTCAGAAATATCTTTATTATATAAAGAGAAAAAGGGATAAAAATGTGTCTGAGGGTATGATGGAAAATATCAGGGAAGCAAACAGAATAGCACATATGTCTCCGGATTCCAGACAGAAAATGCTGGCAGATATATTTTCAACTTCAAAATCTAATAATGAATTTGGAAATCTTACACGAAAACGATTGTCGGATATTTTAAATCTTCCGATTCAGTTAGAGAAAAATCTGCGTGCCGGGATAGCTCTCAATGAATTAAAATATAAGGATGATACAGACATATGTCCGGAGTGGGTGGCAGAATTTATTGAAAGCTGTGCAAAAAAAACGGCAGTGCCGGAAAATGTAAAAGAGGCAAAAGACTGGCTTAAGTCATTCAAAGTTGAAAACCATAGAAGATGCAGGCTTGTTCAGAGAAAAGCCCTGCTGCCAATGATACTTTATGTTGCTCAGCGCAGGTACACGGAAGAAAACAGCAGACAGAACAAAGAGTATGAACAAAACTCGGCGAAAGAATATTTTGTCAATATGGCAAATGCAACTTTATCGTCTTGTGGAATGACTTCGATAAATGAAAAATATAAGCTTGACATGGTGCTGCTTAGCACATACCAAAAAGATGATATGTATTCATACTCGGAAGTTGTGGAGATAACATCGGAAATATAGGGGAGAGAAGTTATAAGGAAAAAGGGTATCATTTCAAAGTGAGTACGATAGTTATAAAATGAGGAGAGGGGGTGAAATATTATGAAAATCATGAAAAATAGATTTAGAAAGCGGTTAGCGTTCTTACTTATATTTACAATTCTTATTATGGCTTTAAGTCCTGTCGGCTGTGTAAAGCGTGCAGATGCGGCGGATGAAACAAATACAGCGGATGATGTTATTAAACTGTATGATAAAGGTCAGTTGATAGGAAAATATGGTGACCTAAAAACAACATTTGAAAATATGACTGACAGTGAGGGTGAATATAAGATAATATTTTCTGCTGAACAGACGGAATACTGCATTGATGGGGAAGTTTGGCTGCCTGAGTGTGAGAGTATTAAATTTGTAGGAAATCAGGTAGATGATCCGCATTATTCTTTGCCGTATATATCGACGGCAGTAAAAATCAATGACAGTATTCATTTGCAGTCGGATGTTACATTGAATAATTGTACTTTATTTGAGAGGAATACAACAGAAATGTGTGTACTCGATATGGGAAGTCATAAACTTAGGACAGACGGAAAGTACACGGAAATATCAGCGGGACTGAGTGCTAAATATGGAGACAATCTTTTTTATGCTAGTGATGTTTGTATCTATTGCTTCAGAATTGAGGGGCAGGAGAACTCTGAACTGATAATAAATAATTGCAATTTATTGATTGACAGTGACCTTTTCATAGATAAGGTAAGGCTTGAAGAAAATGCATCGTTAAAGTTTCAAAGCGGATGGGCGAAGATAAAAAAAGTTATAGCAAAAGATTATTCCGGAATAGTATCATATTATGCTACAGGAAGATATGAGATAGGTGAAATATCAATAGAGAATTGCAGGTTGAATGTAGATCTGTTTGAATCTGCGAAAATCAGGATAGGAAAGGTCGGTCTGACGGAAAATGCTGATAAGAACAAGAGTTATTTTGATATGTATGTTTATTGCCCTGAGATAACAAAAACATATTATCCGAGATTTGAAATAGAGGATATTGATGAAGATAATGTCAATGTTAGTTTTAAAATGGAAATAAGTGCCAGCGTTGTCTACGACACGGCATTAGAGAAGCTTGTGCATAATGATATATCATGTCTGAAAATGCCAAAAGATTATGATATAAGTAAATTTATGAGTTATCAGGTTGGAAAATATCTGGGGACGAAAGAATTTGATGTGGTCATGGATGATGACGGAAATGTGTGGCTTCCTATAGTAGGAGAAATTGATAACAACAAAACAACAGAAGAAGAATTAACCTGTGAACTTGATGAAGAACAAAAGGACAGCAATGGCATTTATTACAAATTAAATGAAAAGGATAAAACAGCGACCTTAGGTGTTGATAGAGATATAGACTCTGCTTCATTACTTACTGATTTTAATAAAATAGATAGCGGTGTATTAAAAATTCCTTCATATATAAAATATGAGGGAGAAACTTATAAGGTAACAAGGATTGGAAAAAATGCGTTTAAGGGCACAAAGTGGAAATTGGAAGAAGTTCATATACCCGATACTGTGATGAGTATAGGCGATAATGCTTTTTGGTGTTCTGTAGTGAAATTGTATATAGGAGCAAATGTATCAGATATAGGAGAAAAAGCAGTTGCATCAACCTTGATGGAAGAAGTATATCTTGATGATAATAATAAGGACTTTGTTCTCTATCAGGGAGCATTGTTTGATAGGGACATGACAACGCTTATAAGATGTCCGACTAAATCATGGTATGAATATTATCCTGTATATAATGTACCTGAAAGTGTTAAAAAAATTGCAGCGGGAGCATTTACCAGTTCAATGATTTTTAATATAAAGGCAGATTCGGTGACTACAGTAGGAGAATATGCATTTTATCATGCTATTAATTTGAGGACAGTATCATTGAGAGGAGTTGTTGAGATAGGTAATGGAGCATTTGATATGGGTGGGTCATATAATTTATATGGGTTAAGAAATGTCTATCTGTCAGATAAATTAGAAAAAATCGGTCGGGAGGTGTTTTCGGGTAGTTGTAATATTAAATGTCTGGTATTGCCGGACTGTTCATTGAACACAGGTACATTTTGCTTTGATAGTCAGTCTATAGAATATATTTTAGGCGGCAAAAATGCACAATATGAACAACAGGCATTTGTGAGTTGTAAAAATCTTAGATTGGTTCAGTTGAGTGAAGCGATGCAGTATCTTCCAAGAGGTCTTTTTACTGATTGCACATCGTTAAAAAAACTATATATACCGGAAACTTGTTTAGGCAGTAAGGATAATGTTACCTTTTTGGATATTCCCCAAAATCAGGTTACGGTATATGGAAAAGAAAATCTGAGAGAATTTGCACAAAATAACAATGCACTTTTTGAAAATATTGAGGAACATGAGCATACTTTTGTGACGCAGAGAGTGCAGGATGCCAGAGTATATGAGCCGGGAATGGAAGTGACATATTGCAGTGAATGTCATTATATTTTGGATTATAAAGAAATAGCCGCACCTGAACAGTTAGAAGATACAACATATTATAGAGAACCGGAAAGTCTTGTGCATCCGTCGGAAGAACCAAAGCCGTCAGTATCGCCTACACCCCAGCCTACAAAAACTGCTTCTGTTACGGCGAAGCCTACACAGACTCCTATGGTGACAAAAACTCCGACTGTTACGGTTAAGCCTACAAAAACACCTGCTGCAACAGCAACAGTTCCGTCACCGACACAGACTCCGATAATGACTGATTCACCTCCGGGAGTATCACCGACGGCAATGCCAAATGGAAATGCATCGTCAAAGCCTGATAAAGAGCCTGAACCGACATCAGGGAACAAGACAACACCAAATCCAACAGACAGGACAACGCCACAGCCTGCAGATAATGCGTCACCATCGCCTGCAAACGAGCCGCTTTATACAATCAGTCCGACTCCGACATCAGCCACACCACGGCCAACATCTGTACCGGGGTTAAGTGAGAAAGACAAAAAAGCACTTATTGTAAGGATAAATCTGATTGAACTGACTAAATACAATCAGCCTGAGATAGTATGGAAAAAAACATCAGTGAATATTGGCTATGAAATATATCGTGCAATGTCAAAAAAGATAACATGGAAGAAGATTGCAGCCGGCGAAACGAACAGTTCATGCAGATATACTGATAAAAAAGCAAAAGCGGGACAAAAATATTATTATAAGATGAGGCTGTTTAAAAAGACGGGAGGACAAAAATATTATGGCAAATATTCAAATGTTTGCATGATAAAGACGCTGTTGATAGTGAAACCGAAGATAAAAGGAACGACAGGAATATACCGGAAAATGCCTTATGTGCAGATAGAACTAAAAAAATACAGCGGCATTTATGCGGAAATATATATCCGCAAAAAAGACAAAAAATATCAGAAGATTAAGTTAAAATCATCTTCGATAAAAAGATATAATGCAAAATTTAAACTGAAATGCAATAATAAAAAAGCAGTGTATTATTTCAAAGTACGCACGATAGTAAAGCGGGTAAAGAAAAAATATTACAGTGTTTATTCGGATTGCTTGAAAGTTAAAGTCAAAGGTAGCTGATACGATACAAATTATAAAAAAATTTTTTGTTCATGAGGCAGGTATGGACGGTTACATGAAAAATAATGCCGAAAAAGTCAATAAAATCAAGGGTTAAGCACCATTATGGTGCTTTTTTCCTGCGAAAAAAACGGAAACTGTTTTTTGACATGGGTGTGTTATGGTTAGGATGTAAACGAAAATATCATGAAAATTGTGTTTGAATTTCCGGCTTTTTTGGCGGAAATGCGGATACGAAGTGATAATAGTTGTAATTTTATTAAGAGCTGGATTTGTGTCTGTGCACACTTGGCACAAATCTTATATGTGAAATATATCATATTTCACATTACGCACAAAAAATGTGTGCAGAAATGAGGTTAATATGAAGAAACGAACAAGAAGAAGCATAGGAAGCGTCATATTGGCAGTCACATTGATTGTTTCAATGTTTTTTGGCTGCTTCACACAGAAAAAATATTGTGCAGCCAAAGATTATACGAACGGTGGCTGTGTGCAATGGGTTAAGGACAGAGCCCAGAGTGTGCTTGGAATAACACTTCCGGCAACAGGAATGAACGAATTTGGTCTTTACGGTGCAAACAATTATTGGCGTACATTAAATTATGACAAGGGAAGTGAGCCGGCAAAATATGCTCTGGCGGTATGGAAGTACAATAACGCAGGTGCAAACAGTACATACGGAAAGTACGGTCATGTTGCTTTTGTCGAGAATGTTTCAGGTGACAATGTAACAGTTACGGAGGGAGGATGTGCAGGATACAGTTTTGAGGGAAACACCGGTGTTATCAACAGAACCGTATCGAAAGCAAAGATGCAGACTTTGGGCGGCTGCTCAGGATTTTATGGATATATTTACCTTGTCGGAGGAGGAGGAACTCAGACAGCGTCAGTGTCGTATTCACAGCTTAATACTACATTTGTAGACACATGGAATGCAGGGCTTCACGGAAGAATTGAAAATCCTGACCGTGCAACTATATCACAGGTTGGTGTATGGATATGGGACAGTGCCGGAAATCTGGTTGTAGACCACAAGGAAGATTGCGGTTTGAAAACTTCTTATGTTGAACAAAATCTGAATATAGTGAGCGAAGCAAAAGCGGATGGCTTAAGACAGGGTGAGACATATACTTACCAGATGTATGCCGTTGCCAATGGAACAACATATAAGAGTGGAAGTGACAAGTTTACGATAGTGGACGAGCAAGGGCCTGTTATAAGTGATGTAAAAATATCTGATGTAACGAGTGAAGGATATACGGTATCATGCAAAGTTACTGATAATTACATGGTAGACAGAGTACAGTTCCCTACATGGACAGAAGCAGGCGGACAGGATGACATAGCATCAGACTGGGGAACAAATGCGGCTGTAACGGGTACAAAAGATGGTGATATTTATGCATATAAAGTAAAGATTTCAGACCATAATAATGAAACAGGTTCATATACAACTCACATATATGCGTACGACAAATACGGTAACAGTTCTTCGTATAAGGATTCAGTGAAAGCGAAAGTACCTGAAGAGGCAGAATATACAGCGACACCTAAGCCGACAGCTACGGTAATTCCTGGCAAAGAACCATCTTCAGATGAAACGCAAAGTCCAAGTGCAACACCGGGTGTAAGTGCGACGCCAAGTAAAGCACCATCAACTACAGTGACGGCGACACCAACTACAGAGCCGACAGATAAGCCTTATGTAGAACCGACAGAGACAGAAGAACCTGACAATGAACAGAATGAACAAATGAACACCGTCATAAGTGCAGTGTCTTCTTATACAAAATATTTAGATTTTGGAAGTTTTGAACTTGGAATAGAAACTGACAGTGACGGTTCTGTTACATATCAGAGTTCAAATTCGGGTGTGGCAAAAGTATCGGCATACGGAGATGTTACTTTAACAGGCTGTGGAGTGACAGTTATAACGGTAAAAGTAGCGGCAACTCAAAATTATAAAGCGGCAACAAAGAAGATAACAATAAAAGTTTTGCCGGCAAGTGTCAAAAACTTCAAGGTAAAAACTGCATCAAAAGGTAAAATAAAATGTACATGGAAAAAGACATCTGCAGGCAATACAACTTGCCAGATTCAGTATTCGTTGAATAAACAGTTTAAAAACGCAAAAACATTTTCAGGAAAATCATCACTAAAGAGTGGAAGATATACGGGAAAAGGCTTGAAGAAAGGCAAATATTATTATTTCCGTATAAAAGCCGTAGTAAAAACAGGCGGAAAGAGTTATTCAGGAAAATGGAGCAGAACCATAAAGGTTAAGGTGAAATAAGTTATACATGAAAGAGAGGAATGTCTATGACAGGAAGAATAGGTTTAAGAAAAAAGACAGGAAAGTGTATTGCCGTTATTGCTTCAGTGGCAATGGTGTTTACATCAATACCAACAAACTATAAGTATGCCAAGGCAGATAGTGTTCAGACAAACTCCGGTGTGATAAAGATAGCATCAGAAACTCCGATGGTCGAGAAAAATGCTTCGGATGTGGCTGTTTTAAAGAAGATAATAGCAGAGCAGAAAGAGAGAGGTGCATCTGTCAGCGATGATTTGGATGATTATGGCTGGAATGAAATTGACGGTGAGATGAGATTGACAGCAATCGACTTAGGAGAGAAAAGATTAAAGGGCAAAATATCATTTGCTGGGTTGAGCGAGCTTGACTATCTTGTTTGTCATGAAAATGAATTAACTGAATTGGATGTGAGTGACAATACAAAATTGGAATATTTAAATTGTCATTCTAATCAGTTAAGTAAGCTGGATCTGAGCAAAAATGTAGAATTAGAGGATTTGTATTCACAAAATAATAAATTAAAGGATATAAGTTTAAGTAAATCAGTGAGGTGGGTAAATTTACTTGAAAATGAATTGAGTAATCTGGATATAGGTATGTGCACGAATTTAAATTTCTTAGAGTGTGGTGAAAATAAATTAACTGAATTGGATGTAAGTAAAAATATAAATTTATCAGACCTTGGTGTAAGTGACAATTTATTACTTGGATTTGAGCAACAATAATTTAGGTGCTTTGTGGTGTTCTGGAAATCAACTGAGCAAACTTGATGTAAGCAAGCAGACAAATTTATATACACTGTCATGTGAAGATAATAAACTTAGCAGTTTGGATGTAAGTAATAATGGAAATATAAATTGGATGTATTGCAGTGGTAATCAGATTAAAAGCTTAGATGTAAGTAAAAATAGCTGGCTTAGGTTTTTAATGTGTTCTTCAAATCAGTTGGATAAATTGGATATAAGTCAGAACAGTCTGTTGAGTCTGTTAGACTGTTCTTCAAACTGGTTAGATGAATTGGATGTTTCAGGTAATGCAAAATTGAAAACTCTGGAGTGCAATAATAATAAATTAACCGCTCTGGATATAAGTCAAAACAGCCTATTGGCAGACTTAGAGTGTTCTTCAAATCAGTTGGATAAACTGGATGTCACAGGAAATACCAATTTGGAGGAATTGTATTGTGATAATAATAAACTGACTGCCTTAGACATAAGTCAGAACAGCCTGCTGACAAAGTTAATGTGCTATTCAAATCAGTTAGATAAACTGGATGTTATTAACAATACAAAATTGGAGTATCTGCTTTGTCAGGATAATAATATTACAGAACTTAATCTTACAAATTGTGAAAATCTTAATGAGCTTGAAAATGGAGAAAAAGATGACGATGGTAATATTAAGTTAAAATATGATGATGGAGTTAATATCATAGGCGGCAAACAAGCACTGACGACGGCGACACCTGCGGCAGAACCTACAGAAGTCCCGACACAAGAACCAACAAAGGCACCATTGAATACAGAAACCCCATTGAGCACAGAATCACCATCGGCTAATGAGACACTGACACCATCACCGACAGCAATAACAACACCTGAACCGACATCAGTGCCAACGGAAACCCCGACAGAAGTTCCATCTAATGTTACGGATACGCCATCAGCCGAACCAAGCAGTGAACCAACAGCAACGGTAGTTCCGACGGCAAAACCAACGACGAAACCAACATCAACTACGACAACAAAAATAAGTGCATCTATCTGGGTAGATAGTTATTATGTAAAGGACCTTGATGATAAAAAATTTTCCATGTATGAGGACACAGACAGTGATGGAAAACTTAAGTATAAGAGTTCAAATAAGAAAGTAGTAACAGTGACTTCAAGTGGTATTGTAAATATAAAAGGTTGTGGAGAAGCTGGCATTACAATATCAGTTGCGGCAACGAAAAAATATAAGGCAGTTTCAAAGAAAGTTAAAATATTAATTTTGCCGGCAAGTGTCAAAAACTTCAAGGTAAAAGCTGCATCAAAAGGTAAAATAAAATGTACAT
>ERZ779892.2247-NODE-2247-length-15434-cov-3.210157_pt1 | contig 15434 bp, 16 predicted proteins | sample MGYA00511552_ERZ779892 | MGnify/ENA primary metagenome ERZ779892 (study PRJEB29588, sample SAMEA2154561) | human gut metagenome | biome: human gut; feature: human-associated habitat; material: faeces | place: Denmark | collected 2008/2010 ... | reverse complement strand
ACGTTTTCAATGACTACCATGAGGTAGTCTTTTTTTTATAACTATTTTTAGAAAGGAATACTTATATGAGTTACTCTCAGCATTCTCCTAGCCATTTTCTTTCGGAACATTTATTGGAACGCGACCCAATCACTCAAAATTTTCCTAAATCTTTTACACACCAAAACTTAACGTATAAATACTGGAAACGTGGCGATGACACTAGCTGTTATTATGTTCGAAGTGATGGCATCGTATGTCGTTACTATGAACATACGGACAGTGGACAACTTGTTCAAATCGCACTTCATATAAATGACAAATCTTATCTCGCTGTTAAGGTTAACGGAGAATATTACCTCGTTATTTCCTTAATGCTTGAACTATTTTTGCCAGATATGCCCCAATCTAACTATCTCATAACAGCTTAACTATTTAAGGCGAGCGGGAGCACTCCCGCTCGTTCCCCATTACTACATATAGCAATACTCAAAAGAGGTGAATAATGTGCCACATGAGCAAGATTTTCCTTTATATACAACTGACCCAACAACAGGCGAATTTGTGCCTGTCGAAAACGGACAATACCTTTCACCAGCAGAGATAGAGCGCCGCAGATACTTTCAGAAAAAGAAACAGCAGCAAGCCATACGCCGTGCAGCCAACGATGAACGCACAAGTGCATTTGGCCACTTCACATTCTGCCGCTACATGCCCTCTGCTCCGTTCTGGGTAAATATGTCTAATGCAGACCTCGTTCGACTGTTCTACCTCTCTACTCATATGCTGTATGAGCGCAGTACCTTATGTTACAGCAACGGCAGGATGCTAACGGCTGATAGCCTGCCCGAAGTATTGCAGACCTCAGAGAGCACTTGCAGAAGGTTCCTTGAAGCAATGGAACAGCAAGACTACTTACAGATAGAGAATGGTGCAGTCACCATGAACACTGAGTATTTTGCGCGGCAGAGTATCCGCCACTGGATAGGTGATGACCGCTCGTTCATCCGTGTGTACCATAACGCTTATCGCTATTTGTATCGTCAGTTGAAGAAGAAACAACGCGGCCAGCTGGCCTATCTGATACGCATGATACCCTATCTGGATGAGGAACGCAACACTGTATGCGCTAACAGGTTCGCACATGATGCAAGCCGCATTGTATCGCTGGACGATAAGTGCATTTGTGAAGCTGTTGGTTACAACCCTAACCAATCAGCAAGGCTCATGAGGGACTTACAAGCACTGCACCTTCAAAACGGACAGCCCGCCTTCAAGTACAACACTGAACAGCACTGCTTCATCATTCATCCTGCGCTAGTCTATGAGGGTGACGCACAAGAAGCAGTCCTGCGCGACATGAATGAAAACCACGAGAACGCATAGTGCAACAAGGGATGCACGACAAATACGGCTCGTATTTGCTCGACATGAATGACAGAGCATTGCTCGTGCTCTCTCCCTAATCTCAATAGCCCTATATTGTGTACCGATGTGCATTTATCCCTCTTTTCTTTAACAACCTCTTTTCAGAGAAACGCGCAGCGGTTCGCATAAGCACGGAAGTGCTTCAATAATAAAGTCTTTACTCCTTAGAACATCTTTACTTTTATCTGAGAAAAAACGCCGCTAACTCTTACGAGCCAGCGGCGAATTTTTTGCCATTAATAGAAAGAATATGGTAAATATGTTTCTGCAAAGTAGCAAAAACGATATACGATATATTTGATTTAATATATTTTTAATGCTTTGCTTGATGTATAAATTATATACTATTTATTGAATTGATATTTATAACATACTTTTTATTATTGAAATAATATTCGTTTGTTAAATAATAAATCGATTATATAATATATAATTCGTACTTAAATCGTACTTCTATTATAATATCAAGCCTTACGGCTCATCAATAATTTGTAATTTATCTAATGCAAATTCAATGCATTTCAAAATTAACTCATTTCTGGTTCTTCCAGTACGAACAGATACCTTATCAAGCTGTTTTAGTACATCATTCGGCATACGACAAGATACCACGGATGTTTCACCGTAGTTCTTTTTCGCTCTAATAATAAACTTATCATCATTGTTGTTCATAATCATCATACCTCTGTATTATTCTACATGAATATTTGTAGTATTTGTATATTACAAAGGTTTACAAGTGTAATACGATGTGGTACACTGATAAAAAGAAATGAAAGGGATGAATTATTTATGGAAAAGAAAAATAAAAATATGGTTGCCGTAATACTCAAAGTCTATGCCATTGTTAATGCTATTATTGGCTGTATTATAGGTCTCAGCGGCCTGTCTGATTCCTATAACGAGATATTCAACATGGTATATACCATTTTTCTTGGAGCGTGTATCGTTGTCAGCTTTGGCATTTACGCATTTGGTGAAGTAGTACAGCTATTACAGGATATTAAGGATGGTACTAAGGGGACTATTACTACAATTCAGAAGCAGAACAATAACGATAATGACGAATTACCCTCGATTTAATAGTTATAGAGGTGAATACCATGTCTGAAAAATATACCATAGTGCAGCATGAAAAGCGTCTGTTCTGGTTGCAGAACTGTCCTGTGCTGTTACATTCCTATGCACTCACAAAGAACAACACTAATAACAGCATTTTCTTGCAGTGTAAGTTTGAGAATATAGCTGATAAGCCTATTAAGGCTATGAATATCGCTGTTAAATGTTCTGATGTATCACATCAAGAATTGGCGAATGTTGATAACTTCCCCTATCTTGATATTGACGTACAGCCTTATATGCTGTTCGCTGATAAAACGCCTGTAGCTTTACCTAATAATACAACCAGAAATGTTCGTATTATTCCGTTAAAAGTTATTTTCAGTGATGATACTACATGGGAAAATACTTCCGAGCGGGCGTATGAATTGGCTGAGTATGAACAGCAGCCTATATCTTCGTTAGGTGAATTGGCAGACCAGTATAAGCGGGATTTGCATAAGATATGCACAGACAGTGAAAAGCATAATTATCTGCCTGCTAATGTAAATGGGTTTACTGTCTGCGGATGCGGAAAGGTTGTACTGCCTGATACGCAGTATTGTGCATCCTGCGGTGTAGATTTCTCAAAGTTATTTGCAATCAATAATTCCGAAATCCTTCACACAGAACAGCAGCAATACGACGAGGAACAACAAAAAATTGCATTACAGGAACAGCAAGACAAATTGCAAAAAGAAACGCAGCAGCTTCAATACAGAAAGAAATTACGGAAAATAATAAGTATTATTTCTTGCATCGTGCTGGTTATCATTATTGGAACTGTTGCAGGAACTACATATTCTCGCTATCGTCAGGAGCAGGAAGCAATTCGACAGGAACAAGAAGCACTCGAGAAAACCCAAGCTGCTGTAGAACAAATCACAAACGTTGAAAGCGATGACGCGCAAATCAGCAGTGATATAGAAGATAAGGTAATTACGTTCACAATTTCAGGAGCAGGAATCAATGTACAGGATATGCCTAAAACATTATCTGGTTTTCCGAAACAAGATTTAGAATCTATATGGAATGATTCATCTCAGCTTGACAATGCGATAGATTCATGGTTGGGACTAAAAGATTCCTATATCAATCTACAGAGTATAATAATGGATAAATACATTGAATTGGGTGGAAGTGATGCTTATTCAATTCATACTGTATGCAATTCCGATGATAATATCAAAATATTTGAATTTGATGGCAACACTCTAACCTATGATTACTGGGAGGAAATGGAGGAGTATCGAAATAATAGACTAAAATTATTGGCAGACCTTTCGGAAATTCTACAATATACCCTTAAATATGGTTGGCATTCCGGAAGTTCTCAACTATACCCTTAAACAGTGGTATTAAAATACCAATTCGTTGCTTAATAAGAGGTGGAAATTCAAATATGAAAAAATGTAAACTTATATCAGTTGTTTTGCTATTATTGATTTGCTCAACTGGCTGCACCAATTCACAGCAGTTATCTGCATCTACTACGTCTGCTAATCAAGATGAATTTCTTCAAGCTATGGCGACAGGTATCAGTGCTCGTCTTGCTGATTCAAAAGATGATTCTAATATGACTGATGAGCAAAAGGCGGAATATTTTTCAAAGCTTGTGGATTATGAATTATCTAAAATTTCAAAATATGAGAATGCTACATTCACAGATGAAACACTCAATGACTTAGCGCATGAATATATAAACGCCTGCAATTCACAAAAAATAGCAACAAAATATTATAAGAACACCCAGCTATATAACGCTTTATGGTCTGACGCTTGGAATATTCGTGCTGCTATTATTTCCTATTTATATCAGAACTACGAACTGCCTATCACAAGTGAGCAGGCCGCAGAATACAACACAACAGGAAGCGTATCTTATACCGTAGATAGCGATACCGCAAATTTCTTTAATGCATTCACCGATGATGGAGAGGTACAACTCAGTCAAGGGGATTTGAGTATTGTTGGCACTACACAAAAGAGAAATGAAGTTTTCGATGATACTAATTTCGAGTTTTCTTATCTGGTGAAAAATAATTCGTCTGCTACACTTAATTCTATAGGTGTTAATTGCTCTATATTAGACAAAGACGAAAACATTGTTGGAACAACCAGCGCTAATGTAAATGCCACGATTGCACCAAACAAAACAGCTACTTGCAGCGGTTCTATAATATTGAACGACTATCCTACCGCGCAATTTATTAGAATTGATAATGTAAATTATGATGGAAATAACAACTCCATCGTAATTACGTTGCCTGTAGATAGCTCTGAAATTTCTAAATATATGATTTCTATTTCGTAAAATTTTGTAAATCCACAATTCTATATTGCCGTTGTTTATTTTACTGATGACGATAGTGAGATAAAAGCTGGTGCAACCATCACGAAAGAAATGCAGTGCTTCGAAGACTATGATTCTTTTAAGTTGTACTTCAATGGACGTGGATAAACATAGGCAACGAAAGGGATAGCCAACGCTATCCCTTTTCTTGTGTATTAATGTTCGTAAAAGTGTACTTTTACGAATACAGTAAATTGCTATCAAGTCTTAGTTCGTAAATATTGTATTTTAGTTTGCGGATATGTTTGTAAAACGATTGACTATTACGAACAAAACTGCTATACTATTCGCATAGAGCAAAGGAGATTTACGATATGGACAATCGCACCTTCTACTATGCACGTGTATCAAGCAAAGACCAGAACTTAGACCGTCAGTTAGCTACGTTCAAGGCGTTAGGCGCTGACGAGCGGGACATTATCACCGACAAGGAGAGCGGCAAGGACTTCAACCGAGCGGGCTATCAGGCGTTAAAGAACGGTATGCTCCGTCAAGGTGATACGCTCATTATTAAGTCGCTCGACCGCCTGAGCCGTAACAAGCGGGATATTAAAACCGAACTTGAATGGTTCAAGGATAACAACATCCGTTTGAAGGTTATCGACCTGCCTACCACTATGATGGATTTACCCGAAGGTCAAGAATGGGTATTCGAAATGGTGAACAATATTCTCATTGAAGTATTAGGTACGATAGCCGAACAGGAACGCGCTACAATCAAATCTCGACAGGCTGAGGGTATCAATACCGCTAAGGCCAAAGGCGTGAAATTTGGCCGTCCTGCGCTCCAATTCCCCGCAAACTGGAACGAGGTATATACTCAGTGGAAGAATGGCGAAATCACCGCTAAAGTCGCTATGGAGAAAACAGGCACGAAGCGAACCAGTTTCTATAAGCTGGTAAAAATGAGTATCGCTGAATGATGAAAAAGATGTATGTTTTAGGCGTGTATGTCATCACTCACAGCTTGATTTTTGGCTCTGAGTGATGATATACTTCCCTTGAATGATGCGTTTTGCACCCATCCGAACGATGACAAACATACCGCATTTGAGCAGATTGTATGTCATCATCCAACTTTATTTAAGAATTATTTACCGCATTAAAAAGTTCAAATTTGCCGTTATTCCATGTTATTCATCACTTTTAGAATGGATAAATTTTCATGGCGCAGATGCGTAAGCTGCTCGACAACCTCGAGGATAACGACGATGTGCAGGCCGTTTGGCACAACTGGGAGAATGAGGATGATTACGAGGGTTAAGTTTAACTCCCTGTTTTCGCTCAATTCTCTGCAAATTTGCAACTTTTAAACAACAACAGTTGAATGATGATTTTTGTTCCCGCTCGTGGAACGACATACATTCCCCGTTTTTATCGCTGAAATTATTTTGGTGATGACACCGTGTTTGTATGGCATAATACAGTCCTTTTATGCAGGTATGGTATCTGTATGAAAGGACTGTTTTTTATGCTGTTAAATGCCGCTTTGAAAGAGTATCTACTGGAATGTGAACTTCGGAATTATACCGAGAAAACGATTAAAGGGTATCGCAATTCGATTGAACTGCTTGTTAACTACTTACAGCAAAATGGAATTACCGATGTAGATGAGGTTTTAGCACCTCATATCAAGCATTTTTTGACCAACTTGCAGCGTGCAGGCAGAAAACCGAGTTATATCAACGGTCTGCACAAGGCGTTCCGTGCATGGTTTAAGTATCTGCAAGAGGAAGAATACGTTTCAGCTAATCCGATGAATAAAATCGGCTGGGCGAAAGAAGAAAAAATCGTTATCAAAACCTTTACGCCTGCCGAAGTACAAGCTATGCTGAACGCCTATCCAGAGAAAGAATACATGGATGTTCGCAATAAGACTATCCTTGCATTGCTGTTTGATACGGGTATTCGCTGTTCCGAACTGTGCAATCTCATGCAGTCCGATGTCGACAAAGAACGCTTTCGTATCTATGGCAAAGGACGTAAGGAACGCTATGTTGCTCAAAGTCCCTATATGAAGAAGTTGCTCCTGCATTATAAGGAATATCGCGACTATTATTTTGAATATCGCTCTGTACCTGATAATCTGTTCCTCTCGCGTACCGGACGACCGTTGACTACGGTTGCTGTTGAACGTATCGTCAGAATTGCAGGTGAACGTGCTAAAGTCAGAAAGAATATTCGATGCAGTCCGCATACTTGCAGACACTTTTTCAGTCAAGCGCAGTTAAAGAACGGAAACGATGTGTACAGTCTGTCCCGCTTGCTCGGACATTCCAATATCAAAACGACAAATCGCTATCTGCAAGGCATGAATGATGCAGAGATTGTGAAAGCGTCTGTGAAGTGCAGTCCCCTGATGAATTTGTAATTAGGGGGCTGTTTTGGATTTGGTGCTTTAGAGGGGAGAATGGTTTGGGGTTAGTGCCGAAATCGGGGGTACGCCTAATCCTTATAGAATATTTTAGGGCAATTCTAAATATTAACATTTTGTAAACTCTCTTTTTTCTCGGCTGACAAATCGACGCAAAAAGCATATAACAAATTAGATGCATTATTCGGGGGACTTTCGTACTTTATATACGAAAAATCCAAATTCCCCCATGCAGGAAAGATATATTTATGGACCTAAAATATTTATCAGATATTATTGATTATTCAACTGACATTGAGCCTTACTCAATTATAGAGATTATCTCTGGTGTAGGTTCAGGCAAAAATTACTGGGTCGAAACATTAGCCAAGCAAGGTAAACGCATACTGTTGATTACCTCTCGCAAGATAACCGCTGATGCTCAAGCTCAAAAACTTAACTGTAACCGATGGATTGACTTAGAAGATTTGTGGCTAGACGATACTCTCATGCAATCACCCCCCCACCAAGTGGTTGTTACAAATGCAGGCATCGAACAATTCATTAAAACAAGGTACAAAAAAGATGATGAAAAAACGCATATATGGAAATATTTCGACCTAATTATCTTAGATGAAGCTCATTCTTTAGTGACTGATGCAACCTTTGCAGATAGTCCATTTCATGTTTTATCATTTTTACGCTATGTGCGCGTACAAGCACCTTCTTGTAAAATTATATTTATGACTGGCACGCCCGACCCGATTGAGCAATTATTTCAAGAGAAATTAACTTCTCGCCCTTACTTTCGCCGTATTGATGCAAGAAACCAGTGTAGGTGCGTTGAGCCTAAAACAGTTACAGTTTATCCTTCTTTCAATATAGAAGAAGAAATTGTAGAACATATTACCGAATTAAACGGTCGTATTATCTATTTTGCAAACAGTATTACTCGAATGGAACATATGGTAAAAACACTTCTTGAGTTAGGCTTACCTGAAGACACTATTGGTATTGCATACTCAGGTAATGATAAACGCAATTTTCCTAAGTCATTATTGGATAACAAATCTATATTGCGCGAAAAATTGACCAAAGATGAATTATTACCACCAGAAATAAAACTTTTCCTGACCACAAGCCAGAACAAAGAAGGTATCAACATAAATAACGATAATATCACGGTAATGATTGTAGAATCATGCGAACATTCCGATATTGTGCAAATGGCTGGACGTATACGAAAGGGATTTAATAGACTATATATACTGTATGACGCTAAACCTCATGCTCCTATAGCTTCAGATAATGAGTTGCTTTTAGGATTTTACTGTTTTGAGTCGGTTTGTCAATACTGGAAAGACCTACAAGATGCTTTTCAAGGCGACGATAACAAGGCCAACGTATCCCCAATTATTACCATGATAGAAAAAAAGTTTCCCAATATTCGATACGACTACCTTTTTGAATGTTGGGGATATTATGAATCGCGTGATGACGGATTTATACTTATCGAAGAAAGCAGTCATTCAATGCATCGCTTTGTGAAAGGATGGGAATTCGGTGCACGCGAGGACTTTCAAGCATGGTTTCCCAATTCAGAGATTTATTGTATACGTGCATTTTCTGCCAAAGTGGAAATAGCTATGATAAAGCAAGAACTTGAAAAGATTATTACTCAGAGGAATTATCTTAATCGCACCATTACAAAAGAGGAAAAAGAGCAGTTTTTGAATGATATAAACGGGATAATTAAATTCTTCTACCTCAATCCTAAAGAAATGAAAATCACCTATCCTGTTAAGCGACTTAACACATTTCTGAAGAAATTCGGCTATAGTATCCATGAGGCTGATGGAATCCGAAAAGGTGACGCATATCAGGTAGAGGCACTCTCTAATTTTGGGGGAAATTCATAATCTCTATAATAATAGGTAAATTCCCCCAGTATACATACACTCCCCCGCAGGAACAATCACGTTCCCTCGGGGGAGTTTTTTATTGTAATTGTAATGGTTACTCTGTACCAGCACGCAAATTTAGCGTATTGCAATCGATAGGTATAATCTTTCCCTAACGTACTGCAAAATCAAAATTCAACCGTCTGACAAATGGTTTTATCTATGTGCTGAACAAGATACCCGCTTGCGTCATTTAGTCCGGTATGGTACATCACAGTCTGTCAGTCCAAGGATATAATCCGTAGAAGTATGGTAAAGCTGTGCTAGCCGAATAAGAATATCCGTTGGAATATCCCGATAGCCCTGCTCATAGCGAAAATACTGTGGCTGTGGCATATCAAGAATACTAGCAAGTTGACGCTGTGTCAAATCGTTATCCTCTCGCAATTCTCTAATCCGTCTGTAGCAAGCCATATTGTACTCCTTTGATATCCATTTAGATATCTTGACAATACAGCAAATATATGTAAGAATGGTCATATGATAACCATTTGGATATCAGCATAAGAATAAGAAAAAGTGAAAGGAGATTTATCATGCAAAACACGGTCGCTAAAATTTTGAAAATCTATGCTGTTATTAACGCTCTGGCCGGAGTGTTTCTGGGATTTTATATAGCCCAAGAACTTATCCCAGAATCCTGTTTCGTATTTGCAGGGGCGTGTATAGTCGCTAGCTTTGGTATTTATGCCTTTGGTGAAGTGGTTCAGCTGTTGCAGGACATTAAAGGCGGTACAAATAACACCGCTCATACCATCGAAGTGCATGCACCAACTATCAGCACCGACGATAATCAGTTACCAAAAATCTAAATTTATGAGGTGATACCATGTCTACTCGCTATCAAGTTTTACAGCATGAGCAAAAGCCATATTGGCTGTCAGGCTGTCCTTTGCTTATGGCTTCTCATGCACTGACTAAAGATACAACAACTGACTTAGTTTTTCTGCAATGCAAGTTCGAAAACCTCAGCAATAAGCGAATCAAAGCACTTACTATTCACGTTGAATGCTACGATGTAACGAATCAGCCGTTAGCTTCTGTTGACAGCTTCACCTATTTAGATATCGATGTTGCCAATGCTAAGACCTTTGGCGACCAAACACCTGTTTCCCTGCCTGACCGCGAAACCCGTGCATTTCATATCATTCCGCAAAAGGTTGTATTTGATGACAATTCCATTTGGGAGAATGCCGATAATCAGCCGTTTGTGCTTGCTGAGTATGAGCAGAAACGCATTTCTTCTTTGGGTGACCTTGCAGACCAGTACAAGCGAGATTTGCATGATATCTGCTCAAAGGCCAATGCACATGCTTATCTTCCCGCTCGGAAAGATGGATTTACTATCTGCGGCTGCGGAAAGATTATGCTGGATAGCACAAAAACCTGTCCCGCTTGTAGTGTGTCGATTGATGCGCTATTTGCATTGAATAACGAAGAGAATTTAACTTTTCACAATGCACAATATGAACAGGAACAGCGTGTTTTAGAAAGAACTCTTATCCAGGAACGCAATCAAGAGCAACTGAATCAACATAAACGAAAAAAGCGTTTGATTCGACTGATTGCCGCTTCCGCTGCCATTTGCTTGATTGCAACTCCATTCATCGCAAAGAAAATTACTCGTGATAACTTAGTTAAATCTGCATCTTCCCGAGTTGGTATTGGATTTTGTTACACTTTATATCTTGATGAAAACGGAGATTTACATGCTATCGGCAATGAAGAATACTTTCCGAAAGAATTAGAAGATATAAAACACATTAAGCAATTATCAGCGAATGATGGTAAAGTCGCTGTAGTTACCAAAGATAATATTATGTACGATAACGCAACAGAAGGTGTAATTGTAACTAAACAAGGTAAGTTATTAACTAAGCACTTCGATATCTCTCGCAGCAAAAACGATTGGGATAATATGGATTCTGTTAGTGTTAGTCCTTCGCACATTGTAGGTATAACTAAAAATGGTACACCGCAGGCATTTGGTTACAATGAATATGGACAGTGCAATATAAGTGGTTGGGAAAACATCAAACAACTGTCTGCAGGCATTGATTATACTGTAGGTCTGCGCACAAATGGTACATGTATTATGACAGGCGACAATCAACAAGGACAATGTAATGTGAATAATTGGACTGATATTACATCTATTTCTTCTTCATATCATTATATCGTCGGATTAAAAAGAGATGGTACGGTTGTTGTTACTGGTGATGACAGTTATTTCGATGAGCAAGAATTATCCCATTGGCGTAACATCATTGCTATTGCAGCTGGAGAGGCACATACCGTAGGCTTAAAACGAGATGGTACAGTCATAGCAGCAGGTAACAATAATGTTGGTCAATGCAATGTATCAGATTGGACAGATATTATTGCTATCGTTGCAGGCTCTAACCGTACAATAGGCATCAAAGCAGATGGTACGTTAGTTGCTACTGGCGGAAATGAAGATGGCCAGTGTAATGTAAACGGTATTAAGTTATGGTAAAGATAGAAAGGAAAAATTTTTATGGCAAAATCATATGATATTTCTTATCATTGCGAAACTGCTAACAAAAATATTAGGATAACTGCAACCCCTCTCCGTAATAATTCGCAGACTCAACGGATATGCAATATGTCTGAGTCGTACTGTCAGTATAAACATAGTTGCAGATTTTCCAATGGAGTACAAGTTGCTCCTGAACAGCAATTTACGCCCGAACTTAAAGAGCGCTAATCTTAATAAAGGCCGAAACCACCTTGCTTCCTCGCTCTGGTTTCGGTCTTTTGCATTACCACACTTTCCCTTTAAGCTACGCTCAAATTTCCACGTTTTACATTCAGCAATATACTTCCCCTATCCACATCCACAAAGCAAATCTGCGTATCTGACACATGGTTACTCTGTATTTCCGTAAAAGTACACTTTTATGAATATATGAAACACCCTGCAAATTACTGTTCGCAAATATCATATTTGAATTTATGAATATGTCCGCAAACGCATTGACTAATACGAACATATTTGCTATACTATTCGCATAGAGCAAAGGAGATTTACGAATATGGACAATCGCACTTTCTACTATGCGCGTGTATCGAGCAAAGACCAGAACTTAGACCGTCAGTTAGCTACGTTCAAGGCGTTAGGCGCTGACGAGCGGGACATTATCACCGACAAGGAGAGCGGCAAGGACTTCAACCGAGCGGGCTATCAGGCGTTAAAGAACGGTATGCTCCGTCAAGGTGATACGCTCATTATTAAGTCGCTCGACCGCCTGAGCCGTAACAAGCGGGATATTAAAACCGAACTTGAATGGTTCAAGGATAACAACATCCGTTTGAAGGTTATCGACCTGCCTACCACTATGATGGATTTACCCGAAGGTCAAGAATGGGTATTCGAAATGGTGAACAATATTCTCATTGAAGTATTAGGTACGATAGCCGAACAGGAACGCGCTACAATCAAATCTCGACAGGCTGAGGGTATCAATACCGCTAAGGCCAAAGGCGTGAAATTCGGGCGTCCTACGCTCCAATTCCCCGCAAACTGGAACGAGGTATATACCCAGTGGAAGAATGGCGAAATCACGGCTAAAGTCGCTATGGAGAAAACAGGCACGAAGCGAACCAGTTTCTATAAATTGGTGAAAAAACCGCAGTAACTCAGCTATGCGCACAAAAAGAAAATTATACTTAACTGCCGCAAAATAATTCAATTTGTGATAGTTAAGTATAATCTTTTTCTTCCCTGATTTACAAAATTCTCCTATTGGTTCTCGTGTGATGCCCTATAGCTAATCTATACATCTCCATCCGCAAATTTTCAGCGATATTCTTTCAAATCACACTTGCATTTCTCCCTAAAAAGGGATACACTTAACCCAATAAACCATAGCACACCAACCCCATAAACTTTTTATTTTACAATTTATTACGGCTATGTTTTTGTTGCAGAAAACGCTCATTTTCCCTGTTTCGACATCGAGACCCTGCAGAATTACTTCGGCTACACGGTCTCGGGCGTCAAGGGCAAACCCACCAACAGCGAATTTATCTCGATGATTGCCGACAGACTGCGGCTGCAGATGCGGTTTGGGGCGTAAAGCAAATTTACAACGCAAAAAGCAGTAATATCATTCAGAAAACGATTTATCGGTATCGTATGCGTACTATTTACGCTGTTATGTGAATCGCAGTAAATCGCTTGCAAGCCTGCCAACATAGTGAAAGTGTAAGTGAAACGCAGGTTCAAGCCTATAAACTTTTTCTGATATTGTGAATAAATTCCTCAGTTTATTGGGTTCGCGTGCCTGATAAACTGAGGTGTTTTTTTATGCGTGAAATTGACAGACAAATCGAACAATTCCTGACCCATTGCAGCATGAAGCAGCTTTCTAAAAAGACGCTCAAAGCGTACAATCAGACCTTGTATTTGCTGGCGAATTATCTGGAGCAGATACACAGCATCACCAGTGCAGAACAGGTAAAAGCGTTTCATATCTCTGCGTACATTGGCTATTTGCAGGAGCGTGGTAAGTATACTGTGGCGTGTAGCTGCAATCACACACAACAGAATTATCCTGAGCGGCGTACGGACTACAAACGCAGTATTTCTAAAACGACCATCAACAATTATATTCGCAATATGCGCGTATTCTTTAACTTCTTAGTTGAATTTGATTATATCGAACGCAGTCCTATGCGCAAGATAAAGCAGCTTAAAAATGCGCGTCATTCTGTGGATTTTATCACAGACAGCCAGTTTGAAAGCATTATTGGTTCACTTGATATGGCAAAATTCCACGAGTACCGCGACAAGGTGATTATCGAACTGCTGTTGGATTCGGGAATGCGTATTGGTGAGTGTTTAGCCATTCAGATGAGCGATATAGACCTGCTCAAAAACTGTATCGTTCTGCCATGGGAGAATACCAAAGGCAAGAAAACGCGCACGGTGTTTTTCAGCAACGAGGTTCGCAAGTCCCTGCGGCTGTGGATTCGCCACAAGGACAGTTTTATAGAGAGTGAATACCTGTTCCCTTCTACGCACAATCGCGCACTCAGCGTCAACGGCTTTGAAAGCAATATGCGCGTTTACGGTAATCGAGCAGGCGTGCCGAATGTTTCTCCAAAGGTGTTCCGCAATAACTTTGCAAAGCGGTTTCTGCTCAATGGCGGCGATATTTTCACGCTGTCAAAAATTCTCGGACATTCGTCCGTTGCTATTACCGAAGCGGCCTACCTCGATTTGACAGATGATGATTTGCGGGAACAGTATCAGCGGTTCTCGCCTGTGGCAAATATGAGGGTTAGGCAGTGAAACGGCTTTGAAATGAATAAGGCTATATATGCTATCAAAAATTATGAAATTTGTCAAGTATTTTGAAAATCAGTCGTTTGATTCTCAAAAAGCTTGCATTTTTTCTACAAATGGTGTAATATACCTACATCACGAATGCAGCTTACAGAAAATGCAAGAGCGTTCCAAAAATATTCTATAAAGGAGGGGTCATATGCTTAATGACCTAAGTACGCTAACAAACGAAGTATGGAGCATGATTGCTGAATTTCCTGATTATCAGGTATCAAATCACGGCAGGGTAAAACATATTTACCGCAACGGCAGAGAATACATTTTACACCCATGGTTGGATAGATATGGGTATCCTACAGTACACATTCACGGAACAACACAGCGCGTTCATCGACTGGTAGCGCAAGCCTTTATCCCCAACCTGCGGAATTTACCTGAGGTACACCATAGAAACTGCAATCGCGCAGATAACCGTGTAGAAAATCTCCGTTGGTGCAACAGACGCAAGCATATGCGTAAACATCACATGGGTATTCCTATTGTGTGTCTGGATAAGGATACTTATGAACTGCTTAACACATATGACTCTGCCGCAGAAGCCGAAAATGACAGAGGTATTCCGCAGAGAAGTATTCGTTCCTGCTGCACAAGAGAAAACAATCTGTGCGGCGGTTATCGCTGGATGAATCTTACAGACTACAACGAATGGATAAATGAGCAGAAGCGCAATCACGCAGCTTAACGATATTGGACGAGCGGGAGCACTCCCGCTCGTTCGCTATTTAATAGAGTAAGCACTCCCTTCGCGTTCTCAGCGTTCACACGCGCTGTAATGCACGTTTGCGTTTTTGCCGTGTCCTACACGCTGAAAAGGGTAAAATGCGAGAAAATTCAAGGAAGAATGCGGGTGAGTATTTTTAACTTTCTTGTGTGTTTAAGCTATATTATTTT
>ERZ779892.2244-NODE-2244-length-15441-cov-29.942935_pt1 | contig 15441 bp, 13 predicted proteins | sample MGYA00511552_ERZ779892 | MGnify/ENA primary metagenome ERZ779892 (study PRJEB29588, sample SAMEA2154561) | human gut metagenome | biome: human gut; feature: human-associated habitat; material: faeces | place: Denmark | collected 2008/2010 ... | reverse complement strand
TGGCTTCCCGGGCACGTTGTGCGCAGGAACTTAGTAAGATCAAGACAAAGTGCAGCGTGCTCTCGGCCGTGAGCAGATCTGCCCCCAGCGCGACGGCGCGCGCGACATCGTCCGCGCCCTTGTTCACACCGGAGTACAGGATGCGCTCCGGCGGGATGCCGAGCCTTTCGCAGATCGTCAGCTCGCCGGGGGAGCACACCTCCACCCAGCGGAACACGTCCGGCAGGCCGCGCAGCACGAAGGGGTTGGCCTTCATGGAGTAGCACAGATTTACATCAGAGCCGAACGCGGCGCGCACCCTTTGAGCGCGCGCCGTGAAGGCCTCCAGATCAAACAGATACAGCGGCGTGCCGTATTTCGCGGCCGCTGTCCGGAGTGCAGTCTTGTCCATCAGTCCTCGTCCTGCAGGCGCTGCACCATGGCCAGCAGACGCTTGGCGGAGTTGAAGTTCTCCGGCACGAGGTCCTTGGCGCCGATCTCGATGTCGAACGCGTCGTTGAGCGCCGCGACGAGCGACACGATGTCGAACGACTCGAGAATGTGGTCGTCGATGAGGGCGGTCTCGGTCTCAAAATCCACGTCGGGGCGCAGATCGGTCAGAATGTCCATCAGTTCCTGTTCCATAATAATATACCTCCTGAAGTAAGTAGGATCAGCAAAATCAGTGTTTGGCTGCGGCGGAGATGCGCTCGGCCAGCGCGCGCATGTTCGTCTTGCCATTGTCGAGCCGGGGCATGGCGTCCAGCTGCTCGATCTTGCGCGGCACCATAAAGCCCGGCAGGTCGGCGCGCAGGGCGACGGCGATGTCGCGCTTGGTCACGCCCTCGCCGGTGTAAAACAGCCAGATCTGCTCGTGCGCCTGGTCATAGAGCGCGCAGCAGTCTTCCACGCCGGGCACCTTCGCCGCGGCGAGGTCGATCTCCCCGAGCTCCACGCGGTGGCCGAGGTGCTTGACCTGCCGGTCCTTGCGGCCGTGGAACATGAGGTTGCCGTCGGGCGCGAAGTGCCCGAGGTCGCCGGTCTTATAGATGCGCTCGTCGTAAGCGTGGTTGAGCGGGTTTTGCAGGAAGCTCTCGGCCGTTTTCTCGCGGCTGTTGTAGTAGCCCAGCGCGAGGATGGGCCCCTTGACGCAGATCTCGCCGATCTCGCCGTCGGGCACGGCCTCATTGCGCTCCGAGAGCAGAAACACCTCGTAGTGCGGGTACGGCTTGCCGATCGGCAGCACGTCGGTGTCCTCCACCAGACCGGGCACGACGTAATACGTGCACGAGGCGGTCGCCTCCGTCGGGCCGTACTGGTTGACGAACCGCGCCTCCGGCAGCGCGAGCTGCCACTGGCGCAGGCAGCTGCACGGCATCACCGAGCCGGAGAAGCACACCTTGCGCAGGTGCTGCGGCACGCTGCACTCGAACGCGCCGAGCGCGGCCGGCACCGTCAGCGCCGAGACGCTCCAGCCCACGGCCGTGACGCCCTTGTCGTTCATGTATTCGAACAGGCGCTCCGGCGACATGAAAAGTTCCTTCGGGATGATGGCCGTCGTCGCGCCGAAGCGCAGCGGCAGATAGATGTCGCGCACGGCGGCGATATAGTCCAGCGGCGACTGGTTGCCGAGCACGTCCTCGCGCGCGATGCCCATCACGCCGGCGTAGTCCTCGATGTAGCACATGAGCGAGTGCTGCGCCGTGATCACGCCCTTGGGCGTGCCGGTCGAGCCGGAGGTGAAGATGATGTACAGCGGGTCGAGCTCTCTGGCCCGCGCGCGGCAGTCTGCGAGCAGCGCCGCGTCCTCGCTGCCCTCGAGCAGCTCCTCCGCGATGAGGATCGTGCCGGAAAAGTCCAGCGTCTTCGCCTTGTCGTAAAACGCGCGCTGCACGATCATCAGGTCGGTGTCAAGCGTATTTAAAATAGAGTTGAGCCGGTGTACGGGCATCGTCCCGTCCATCGGGGCGTAGCAGCACCCGGCGTACACCGCGCCGAGAAACACCGCCGGCGTGTGTGCGTTGCGCCCGCTCATGACGGCGATGGGTTTTTTCTGCCCGGCACGGCGCTTCGCCGCCGCCGTACCGATGATGCGCGCCTCGCGCCGCACGTCGGCAAACGTCACCACGCTGTCCTCATCGAGAAAAGCGGGCTTGTCCGGACAGGCTGCGGCGGTGGTTTCCAGCCAGTCGAGCACGTTGGTTTCCATGCTTGCCAGCTCCTTTCCGATAAATGTCCATAATCGCCTTATCCTATCATGTTTTTCACGCAAAAACAAGTCGCCATGTGTCATATTTAAGAAAAGGTAAGAATGTGGCGCCTCGGCAGGGGAAGCTCGAGGGGGCCCGCCCGTCTCGAATTGAATGAATGTAAAAGGCTGGATGCATCCGGCCTTTTCCCCTTGACGCATCCGCGCCCGCAAAGTACAATAGGAATTACCAAAAACAAGCGCTCCGCGGCGCAGCAGAATTTGCACGTTTTTCGGCATATTCTGCAGCCTCTTGTCTGTTATTGCCAAAATCACACCTGGAAAATTGTGAACAATTCTTCTTCCACATTTGTGGAGAATGTGGTATACTTTAGGAAACTGCGCGAATTTTTCGCGCGCGGTTTCGACGCGTTTTGCGTCTGTCGTGTGCTATGATCGTTCCGGTTTCCGGGTACGGACCGGCGTCTCCGCGAAGGGGGGGAATGCAGCGGGGCGGAAAGGAAGGTCACAGATGTCAAAGAGAGTTCAGAAGGTGTGGAACGCTGTCACCACCGTGCTGGTGATCCTGGTTGTCGTTCTGGCGCTGCTTCTGGTGGGGGTCCGGCTGGTCGGCCTCCGGCCGATGTGCGTCCTGTCCGGCAGCATGGAACCGACTTATCACACCGGCTCGCTCATCTATGTCAAGCCCTGCGCGCCCGAGGACGTGCAGGTCGGCGACGCGATCACGTTCGTGCTCAATGAGGATCTCGATGTCGTCACGCACCGCGTCGTCTCCATTGATGCGGAAAATCAGCACTTTTATACGAAGGGAGACGCAAACGATGCGCCCGACGGCGCACCCGTCTATTTCAAGAACCTCATCGGCCGCCCGGTGTTCACCATTCCCTATCTGGGCTATGTCTCGCACTGGGTCTCGAACCCGCCCGGCATGTATCTGGCCATCGCGCTCGCGCTCGTGCTCATCATCCTGACGTTCCTGCCGGATGTGCTGCGCAAAGCGTCGGAGGCGGACGCGCGCGACGCTGCTCGCCGCGCCGCGGACAAGCCCGGCGATGCCCCGGATGCCAAAAATTCCGGCGAAAATATGGAAAAATAATGGTCCAGTGCAATATTTTGCCTATTCGTGCATTAACTTAGTGATTGCTGGCAGCGCCCGGCACGGCGCTGTTGGACATAGGAAGCTTTGAACAAATGTAAGGGAGGAAAACATTACATGAAGAAGACTCTGACAATCGCCATCGCGCTCGTGCTCGTCGTGGCGCTGGCGGTTGGCGCGACGTATGCGTATCTGACGGCGACGACCGATGAGGTCAAGAACACGTTCGTGGTTGGTGCGCTTGGCAACAGCAACCTGACGCTGAAAGAGCACGTGGTGTCTTATGACAAGGCGACCGGCAAGTACACCGAGAGCGCTGAAACGACTTCTAGGGGCCAGAATTACATTGTGCAGCCGGGCGTGAACATCCCGAAAGACCCGACTGTAACGCTGAGCAATCTGGATGTGAACACGGGCGCTTATGTCTTTGTCGGCGTTAAGGGCACTGCTACTGGAACCTTTGCTTGGAGCGTTGATGACGCTGTCTGGACTCAGGTGATGAAGGATGGCACTCAGGTCACGAAGGACGGATACAAGATTTATGCCCTGAAAGCTGGCGTTGTGACTGCAACCGCGGCTAATAACAGCACTTCTTGGAACGTTCTGAAGGCGGGTACTGACGGCACTGAAATTACGGTCAGCAACAATTTCGCGCTTGCTGCGGGTCAGACTGCTGATTCTCTGAACATCGACGTTATCGCCTTTGCTTGCCAGTCCGCCGGCTTTGCTGACGCTGCTGCTGCGTTTGATGCCTGCTTCGGCGCGTAATCACCCCCTCGCTTTTCCCATGTAATATACGCACAGAAGGCTGTGCGGAAAAACAGAAAAGGAGAACGCTACATATGAAGAAGAAAACCATTCTTGTGGCTGCCATCGCGGTCATGCTCGTCGCGGCGCTCGTCGTCGGCGGCACCCTCGCGTACTTCACCGATAAAGACAATGCGACCAACACCTTCACCGTCGGCAACGTTGACATTCAGCTGATCGAGCAGCAGCGCAAGCTGGATGCGGACGGCAACAAGACCACGGATCTCGAAGACTTCCATCAGGGTCAGTCGCTCTACCCGATCGTCGGCTCTGCGCAGGGCGAGAAGGATACGCTTGGCATGCCGACCGCTAAGAACTATGTGGACAAGATGGTCACCATCCAGAACACCGGTTCTGAAAAGGCTTACATCCGCGCTTACTTCGCCATTCCCTCCGCGCTGGACGACGGCTATGAGACCTTCAACGCTGGTCTGAACGTCCTGCACTTCAACTTTGGCAATAAGGTTGAAAACGGCGTTATCACCTCTACCGAGGGCAAGGAGTGGCAGTGGACGCACGGCAGCAAGTGGAATTACTTTGAGACCACCATTGATGGCATCAAGTACAACGTCTACTATGCTGACTACTATAAGGCGCTCGACGCCCATGCTGCCACCGAGCAGCTCCTGCAGGGCGTGTATCTGGACAAGTCCTTTGACATGAAGGACAATGTTCCCTCCGCGTTCGGCAAAGAATTCGCCGTTGACAACGGCTGGGACTGGAGCAAGGTCTCCTGCCCGGTGTTCGCCGTTGCGGTTCAGGCCGAGGGCTTTGACAGCGCTTCTGCTGCTATGGATGCTGCTTTTGGCGCAAACTACAACCCGTGGGGTACCCCTGCTACCAACTGGCAGTAATTCCTCAACATTTTGACCCCAAAGGGGCGGCGCTGCGCGCCGCCCCACTCGGAGCCTACGGGCCCGAAAGGGGCTGGCTTCCGTCCGGCGCAGATGCCGGCCGGGCCAAAGCTTCCCCGGCCCCTTTCAGCCCTTTATCCCCGGTTCCGTCCGGGCGCGGGCGGCGGAGCTGCCGCCGTCCGCGCGCAGACAGAAATGGAGATCCCACAAAATTTCCTGCGCGCGCCCTCCCGGGCGCGGAGAATCCCTCAGCATCAAGAAACATTCCCTCGAGGAGAAAGGTGGTTTGTGCATGAAGAAGAAGTGGACCATCACGGCGGTGCTCGTCCTGGTGGTGGCGCTGCTTGCGGTCGGCACGTGGGCGTATTTCTCGGCCGTCGGCCGGGCGGATAACGTCATCACGATGGGCTCCGTCAAGCTTGCACTGCACGACGAGGACGGCAGCGGCCAACCGTTTACGACGGTGAGCGCCATGCCCGGCAGCGTCGTGGACAAAGTGGTTTATGTGGAGAACGTCGGCTCCGGCGCGTTTTACACCCGCGTGAAGATCACGCCTGAGGTGGTCGCCGCGAATGGCGAACTTGTCCCGCTCACGGACAGGAGCCTGCTCACGCTCGACCTGAACGACACTGACTGGATCCCCGGCGCGGACGGATACTATTATTATAATGGTACCCTCTCGCCGAAGGCTGCCACGTCGAAGCTCTTCAACCACGTCACGTTCAGCAAGGACATGGGCAATGAATATCAGAACACCACGGTGCATATCTACGTCACGGCCGAGGCCGTCCAGACGGCGAACCTGGACAAGTACGGCCCCATTGACGCGTGGAAGCACGTCGGAACGGTCGAGGTGAGCACTTCGAGCACGCAGATCGATCCGATCCCGACAGCCTGAGAAAGGAGGACGAAAACATGAAAAAACGTATTCTCTCGCTCGTCCTCTGTGCAGCCCTGCTCCTGAGCCTGTGCCTGTTCATGGGCGCCGGCGTGGTCGGGGATGCGGCTGCGGATATGGCTGAGACCGCAGGAACGGTCGAGGACACGCAGTCGTCTCCGGCAGTGGGGCCGATTCTTCCGCTCGTGGTGACGCGGCCGCAGACGTCTCCTTACCGCGCCGCGCGCGCGTCGTCGCTTGCCGATACCGGTGAGACGCAGGATGATGGTCTGGAGCTGACTAAGACGGTTACGCCGAAAGCCGACGGCGGCTATACGGTGCATCTGGAAGCGTACACGACCGGCACGGTCACGACGAGCACCACAACGAAGCCCTGTGACATTGTCCTTGTGCTCGACCAGTCCGGCTCGATGGCGGACGATTTCAGCGGGAAAGAGACGAACGAGGAAACGGACACTTGCGAGTACGCAATGAAGCAGGCCGTCAACACGTTCATTGACAATGTGGCAAAAAAAGCCGAGGATGAAGGCGTGGAACACCGGATCGCGATCGTTAAGTTTGCGGGAGATTCCAAGGACACGGTCGGCAATGATACATATTGGGAAGGCAGATATAATTATAATTATTCTCAGGTCGTGAAAGAACTGACCGCGGTCAATGATGCCAGCGGAGCAAATGCGGCCACGCTGAAAACGGCGGTTGACCAGCTGCAGGCTAAGGGCGGCACGCAGACGCAAAACGGCTTGAACCATGCGCAGAGGCTTCTGAAAAATGTCGATTCCGCGCGCGACAGCAGCAAGGTCGTGATCGTGTTCACGGATGGCATGCCGGGCAATTCCGGTTTCGATGCAAATGTTGCGACCAGCGCTATTGCAAGCGCAAAGTCGATGAAGGATGCCGGTGTGACCGTGTACACGGTTGGCATTTTCACCGGGGCGAACGTTGACCAGCTGTATGGCAACACCGGGTTCTCAATCAATTCGAACGGAAGCGTCGGGAGTTATTGGGCCAACAAGAACACAAGCGATGGGACAGATGTGCCGGCTGGGAACCGCTTTTTGAACTATGTGTCCAGCAACTTCAAGGCTGCCTCGGAGATAGGGTTAAAGGATTATAAAGATGAACACTGGTTTTCCGCCGATTATTACGGCTGGGAAGTAACGCAAAACTTCACCCGCGACAAAACCGGCTATTATATGACGGCGAGCGACTCGACGGCGTTGAATAACATCTTTACCTCCATCAGCCAGACGATCGGCAGCGCCAATATTGACCTTGGCAGCGAGACGGTCATCAAAGACATCGTGACGCCGTACTTTACGGTGCCGCAAAATGCCGGTGCTATTCGTCTCTCCACTGCAGCCTATAACGGCAGCGCATTTGAGCCTTCGGTCGCAGCCGATCCTTCGGTGACGGCAGCAATCGATCCGGCAACGCAGGCGGTCAATGTGACCGGCTTCGATTTCAACCAGAACTATGTCTCCACAAACGCTAAGGCGGATGGCACGTTCGGAAAGAAACTGATCATCGAGTTTGACGTCTCTGTGGAAGCTGGCTTCCTCGGCGGCAATCAGGTGCCAACGAATGATGGGGAGTCCGGCATCTATGCGGAGGGAAACATGATCAAGGCGTTCGATGTACCGACGCAGGACGTGGAAGTAAAAAGCATCAAGCCGACGGCGGATGACAAGACGATCTACCTTGGCGATTCTGCCAATTTGCTGGAGCTTGTGCACCAGAATGCCACACTTGACGGCACAAATAACGCTTTTGTGAACGTGACCTACACGGTCAAGGATGAAAAAGGCAGACCGGTCGGCACGTACACGGTTCCTGCCGAAAACAGCAGCGGAATATGGGAGGGGAGCGATCCGGAAAACGACGGCACCGTTGCCCCGGAGCAGACCACGACCTACACGGTGACGTGCACGGTTTCGCCTACGCAAAGTGGAACGTATGAGAGCGTTTCTAAAGATGCTACGTTCACCATCACGGTCAACACCTGCAGCCTGAAGATCACCAAGACCGTCGAGGGTGAGGGTGCGAACCCGGACCAGACGTTCGTGTTCAACGTCATGAAGGACGGCAATCTCGTGACCACCGTGGTGCTCAAGGCCAACACGAGCACGACCATCACCGGTCTGGCTGTCGGCGACTACACCGTGGTTGAGGACACAAATTGGTCGTGGAGCTACACGCCTGACAATGGTAGTAAGGCCGTCACGCTCAGCAGCATAAACCCCAACGACGAGGCCAAAATCACCAACACCGCCAAAGAAAACCACTGGCTGACGAGCATTGTCGACGTGATCAACAAGTGGACGGCCAAGAATGATATCGATAATACCAGACAGGTTCCGGGCCCGGGCACGAACTGAACAGGAGGGATGACATATGAAACGTATCTTTAACGGTTCAGGCGGGAGAAAAGCCGCGCTCATCCTCTCCCTGTGCCTGATTTTCGCGCTGGCAGTCGGCACCACGGTTGCCCTGCTCAAGGCGAACACCGCTCCGGTGACGAACACGTTCACCGCCGCCAAGTCCAAAATCACGATCGAAGAGAAGACAGACAACGGCATCAAGTCGGAGATTTACGTCAAGAACGAAGGCACGGCCACGTCCTACGTCCGCGTCAAGCTGGTGTGCAACTGGGTAGACAAAGACGGAAACGTCTCTGCGACTCCGGTGCCGGCGCCGACGATCACAAATAGTGATTGGTTCGTGAAAGACGGCATCTACTACTACAAGATGCCGGTCGCACTGAATGACAAGACTTCCAACCTGCTTGATGGCAACCCCATCGAGCAGCCGGAAGGCGCACCCGATGGCTATCACCTCGAGGTCACGGTGCTGGCCGAGAGCATTCAGGCCGCGCCGAGCAAGGCCGTGACAGATAGCTGGGGCGTGGGCGTTGACTCTGTAACCAGTGAGTTGACACTGCCCCAGGTAACCCCGGCACCATAAGGAGGGCAACGGTATGAAACACAAAAAGCTTACCATGATCGTCGCCCTCGTGCTGGTGGTCGCGCTGGCCGCCGGACTGGGCATCTGGGCGACGGGCGAGGAGAACATCCCCACCGTCACGTACTATGACGGCACGGACGGCACCAACGCACACTTCACCTTTACCCACACCGGCAAGGGCTCGGACACGAACCTGTTCCCGAACTTCTCCGACTGCATGCCCGGCGACAGCCTCACGCAGACCATCCGCGTGCAGGCCGACAGCAAAAACGGTGTGCAGGGCGCAAAGATCTATCTGCGCGCGGAGATCGACGGCGACGCCTCCGCCAAGGAAGGCTCCGCCATCACGTACAACGATGTGCTCGATCACATCAGCATGACCGTGTCGAAAAACGGCGTTGCGCTCGCGTCCAACAAGACCGCGAAGCTCTTCAGTCAGCTCGACGCGAGCGAGGGCCTCAAGAACAACGTCTTCATCGCCGAGGTCAGCCCCAAGACTGACCCGGTCGATCTGGACGTGACCATCGAGGTCGACCCCGCCATGGGCAACGCGTTCCAGGAAGCGGCTGCGCACATCACGTTCGTGTTCTCCGTCGAGGACAACGAAGTGCCGCCCCCGCCGCTGGAGCGTGAGAAGCACGACGCGTACATCGTCGGCTACCCGAACGGCGACGTCGGCCCGCTTGACCCGATCACACGTATGGAGGTCGCCACGATCTTCTACCGTCTGCTGCAGGACGATGCGCGCGAGCAGGTCTGGTGCACCACGTATCCGTACCCGGATGTGGAGGCCAACAGCTGGTACAGCAACCAGGTCGCCACGCTGACGAACGCCGGCATCCTCGCCGGCTTCCCGGACGGCACGTTCGGCCCGGCGAAGCACATCACCCGCGCGGAGTTCGCCACGATCGCGGCGCTGTTCTTCCACGCACCGGAGGTCGAGGGCGACGCATTCTCGGACATCTCCGACAACTGGGCGCGCGAGTACATCAACCGCGCGGCGGCCCTTGACCTGGTCAGCGGCTTCCCGGACGGCACGTTCCGCCCGGAGCAGGAGATCACCCGCGCCGAGGTCATGGAGATTATCAACAACGTCCTGTTCCGCACGCCGGACAAGGATCACTTCCTCCCCGACATGGTCACCTGGCCGGACAACAGTAACCCGAACGCCTGGTACTATGAGCCCGTGCAGGAAGCCACCAACAGCCACGATTACGAGCGCGTGAACAACACGTCGCCCGAGACGTGGACGAAGATCACGCAGCAGCGTGACTGGGATGCCCTTGAGGCCGAGCTGGCCCAGAAGTACCCCAACCGCTAAGCGCACGGCGCTGACGGAAAACCAAACCATAGCGAACACCCCCTGTGCACGGCACGGGGGGTGTTTGTTTTTTGCACGACGAGTGCGTGCTTTGAGACTTTGCGTCCCTACTTTCAGGCACGGGCGCGTCTGTCAAGCGCCGGGGGACAGATGGGCGCGCGATCTCAGCGCCATGAGCCAACCTACCCGGCAAGGAAAGACCACGAGCCGGCAAGGAAGCCCCCGCGATGACGGCGCGCGCACAAAAAGCGCCCCGGCGGTCTGCCGGGGCGCTGGTGTAGGATGCGTTTATCAGCCCAGATACTGCTTGTCGTAGTTGTTCTGGATGCAGGAGATGACCTTCGTGATGACGGTGTTGAACGGGGTGGGAACGCCCAGCCGCTCGCCGTAGCGCGCGATGGCGCCGTTGAGCACGGAGATCTCCGTCTGGCGCTGGTGCAGTACGGCGTCCTGCGCCATGGACGGATAGTAGTTGCCGAGATTGGCGACGATGTTTGGCTCTTCCTTTTCCATGAGCGGCCAGAGATCGCCGATGCCGAGCGCCTGCGCGACGGCGCAGCCCTCTTTCCAGACGTGCATGACGATGTCGTGGCCGTAGGGGTCGGCGAACGTCTCCTTCACCTTCAGGCGCATGACGGCGCTCACGCCGTTGTAGCCGCTGTTGGCGATGACTTTCTTCCAGATGTACGGACGCACATCTTCGTCAAAGCTCGCGTTGCAGCCACCCGCCTGGAAGCATGCCTCGAGCGCCTTGCCGGCGGCGTCGGCCTTCGGGTTGTTGTGCACGGCGCCGAAGTGCATCTGGATGCCCTTTTCCGGCTTGCTCACGCACACGCCGGGGCCGGCCAGCTCCGTTCCGATCAGGCCGCTGCCGTAGAGGATGCGGTCGGTCTCCACGAACTGGGCGAGCACCTCGTCGTTGCCGAGGCCGTTTTGCAGCGAGACGACGACCGTCTCCGGTCCGATGCAGGGCATGGTGTCGGCCATGACGTCCGCGGTCTGCGTGGCCTTGACCATGAGGATGACCATGTCCATGGTGCCAATGTCGTGCGCGGTGGCGCTCGTGTGGAAGCCGGTGAGCACTTCCTCGCCCTCCGGCGTGCGGAAGACCAGCCCGTCGGCCGCGATCTTGTCCATGTGCGCTTTGTACTTATCGACGAGCCAGAGCTCGGCGCCGCCCTTGCGCAGGTAGGCGGCGAACACACTGCCGGCAGCGCCGGAGCCGATCATTGCAATTTTCATGCGTTTGCCTCCTTAGCAAACCGCCGGCCGGTTGTTGGCCGGCCGGCAGAGAAAATTCGGGATGGGAAATTACTTCAGGTACTGCTTGTCGTAGTTGCCCTGGATGCAGCGCACGACCTGGGACAGAACCTTGCACACCGGGGTGTCGATGCCCAGCTGCTCGCCGTACTCGGCGATCTTGCCGTTGAGCACGTCGATCTCGGTCTGGCGGTGATTGAAGAGCATGTCCTGGCACATGGACGGATAGTAGTCCGCGATGTTGGTGACGATGTCCTTGTGATCGTGGGCGATGAACTCATCGGCGTCCATCGGCACGCCCTTGGCGGTCGCGACCGCGCAGGTCTCACGGATGACGCTGTGGAACAGCCACTGGCCGAACGGATCCGCCTCGACCTCGCCGATCTTCAGACGCAGGACCGCGCACACGGTGTTGACGGTGGCGTTCACGCAGACCTTTTTCCAGATGAACTTGTAGATGTTGTTGTCGGTGCCCGGCTCGCCGTCGCGCCAATAAGCGTCGCAGCCGCCTTCGCGGTAGCACTTGAGCATCTCGGTGCAGGCTGCGTCGGTGAGCTCCGAGCGGACCGCACCGCCGAAGTTCATCTGCACGCCGCCGGCCGGGGTGGACACGCAGTGTGCGGGTTCGGGCAGAGCCGTGCCCAGCACGCCGGAGCCGATGATGCAGCGCTCTTTCGGGAAGACCTTGAAGAGGTTGTCATCGTTGCCGAGGCCGTTGATGAGGGAGACGGCGACGGTCGTGTCGCCGACGACGGGCATGGAGTCCTGGATGGCCTGCTCGAGCTGGGTCGCCTTGGTCATGTAGATGATGACGTCGACCTTGCCCTCCGCTGCGGCCGCGTCAGCAGCGGTGGTGTAGGTGCGGAAGCCCTTGAGCTGGTAGTCGTAATCCTTGTAGCCGCCATCTTCCTCCTGATGGATGGTGAAGTGCATGCCTTCCTCGGCAACTTTCTTCATGTGGGCCTCGTAGCGGTCGATGAGGATGATGTCCGCACCGCCCTTACGCAGGTAAGAAGCGAAGACGCTACCGGCTGCGCCGGAACCATACATTGCAAATTTCATAACTTTTTCTCTCCTTTTCTGATTCTGTTTGCGATATCTTCGGCCGCTGCAGGCGGATGCCTGACGGCGGGTTACCGAACGGTGTTGGTGAGGGTGCCGATGCCCTCGATGCTGCAGGCGACCTCGTCGCCCGGGTGCAGCCACTTCGGCGGGTCAAAGCCCATGCCCACGCCGGCCGGCGTGCCCATGGAGATGATCGTGCCGGGCCGGAGCGTCATGCCCTGGCTGAGCTCGGCAATCACGTACGGCACGTGGAAGATCATGAGATCCGTCGTGCTGTCCTGCCGGAGCTCGCCGTTGATGCGGCTCTGGATCTTCCACGGCTTGCGCACGTCGAATTCCTCCGGCGTGACGATCCACGGGCCCATCGGCGTGAAGCCGTCGAGGCTCTTGCCGCGGTACCACTGCTTGTGCTGGTTCTGGATCGTGCGCGCACTCACGTCATTTAAAATGGTGTAGCCGAACACGTAGTCCAGCGCGTCTGCCTCGGTGACGTTGTACGCCGCCTTGCCGATGATGACGGCCAGCTCCGCCTCGTAGTCGAGGTCGGCGACCAGATCACTGTGGCTGAGGATGTCGCCGCCGGGGGCGACGGCCTCGTCCACGCGTTTGGAAAAATAGATCGGGAACGTGTCCGGCGCCTTGACGCCCTTGCCGGCGACGGATTCGCTCTCCTTGGCATGGTCAAAATAATTGATGCCCAGGCAGATCACGTCCTGCACCGGGCGGGGGATGGGCGCGAGCAGCCGCACGCTCTTGAGCGGCAGGGCCTCACCGCGCAGCACGGCGGCAGTGTCCAGCACCGGCCAGATGCCGATGAGCGTCTGCATGTCCGCACAGCCCGGCACGGGATGCACGGCAGTGCCGGCCGCGTTGAGCAGACCGACGGCGCTGCGGCCGTCTTTTTCAAATGTCACGAGCTTCATAGCGTGCGCGCTCCCCTCAAAATCGACATTGGGCAATGGATGTGTACGCAAAAATGATGGTTAAAAATTCATCAATCGCGTTCGCTGGGTCTGTCACCCCGTGTCAAAAACATGCCAATCTCGCTTGACAAAAATTCGACAAGAGATTTGCACTCCCAGCGTTGTTATGATAGCACGAAAGTGTAGACGCCGCAACTGTTTTCTTTCTGTCAGAGCGCCAAAATCACGCAAAAGATTACAAAAACGCCAGAATCAGAGTGCATAAAAATACATGCAGGATTTTGTGCAACTCGACAATTTTCAGAAAATGACTGAAAAAAATTGGGGATTGGAAGAGGCTGTTATTGACTTTTGCGTGTGAGAGAATTATAAATTTACTATCCCGAGTTGTTAACGACTTGTTCATAAATTAACACATGGGTGTGGATTTCGAGTCCTGTCTCGGTTGGTAGGAGAGCACGAGGCAGGATTGAAATAAAAGAGAGAAAAGAAAAAAAGAGCAAAAAGAGAGAGGTAAAAAATGGATAACAAAAAGCTCAAGAGCAGCTGGGCAGCCGCCTTCACCGTGGCGTCTGTCTGGTTCGGCACCCACGTGGGCGCCGGCTTCGCAACCGGCAACCAGGTCGTGAACTATTTCGTCCAGTATGGCTGGACCGCGGCGATCTTCCCGCTGCTGGCCATGGGCATTCTGGCCGTTGTCATGTACATCATGATGAAGTTTGCCAAGCTCAGCGGTTTCGACAACTACAAGGACACCTATCGTGCCCTGTATCCGAAGCCGTGGATGGAGATCTTCTTTGAGGTCTTCTACATCATCATCATCCTCGCGGCGGTCGCTTCCTGCGTTGACGGCGCCGGCGGCATCGTCAAGAGCCTGATCGACCTGCCCGATATCATCTGCAACCTCGTCATCATCGCCCTGCTGATCCTTCTGTCGATCTTCGGCGTTGACCTGATCATCAAGGCTTCTACCGTTCTTTCCACCGCGATCCTGATCGTCACCGCGATCCTGGTCATCATGGGCTTTGTCGTTCCGATCGACGCGGTTGCCCAGGAGCTGGCCACTGAGAACGCGGCCTACGCTTCCATCCCGGCCATCGCTGACGTCACCTCCCAGAAGGGCCTCGAGGGCGTCTGGCGCGGCGTGTTCGTGTACGCTGCTTTCCAGTGCGTGTCCGTCCCGGCCATGATCGCCGCTTCCACCGAGCTGACCCACAAGGGCGTCAAGCGCGCCAGCATCCTTGGCTGGCTCATGAACGGCGGCGCGCTCGCCGCTTCCGGTGCCATGCTGCTGCGCTGGTACCCGATCCTCTGCGCCATCAAGAAAGTTGGTGTTGACTCCGTCGCCAGCATCGCCGCCCGCCACATTGCCGACGTCATGAAGCTCCCCAACCAGAGCGTCGTCACCCTCATGGGCAGCGGCTACACCTGGCTGTTCGTCGTGTACACCATCCTGCTGTTCTGCGCGTTCGTGTCCACGTCCGTCACGCTCGTCTACTCCATGATCCAGCGCTTCGAGGGCCACTGCTTCCCGAAGGCCATCAAGAGCAAGGCTGTCCGCAGCGTCATCGTCGGCCTGGTCGTCATCGGCCTGTGCTATGCAGTTTCCCTGCTCGGCCTGTCGACCATCATCTCCAAGATCTACGGCTATGACGGCTACTACGCTCTGATCGTTGTTGTGCTCCCGGCGTTCATCTGGGGCATCCCGAAGATCAAGAAGCTGGCTGCCGAGAAGAAGGCAGAGCTGTCGGAGTGATCTGACCAAGGCGCAACTCTCCAGCGTCCCAATTAAGAAATACTGACCGCTGCGCTTGCAGCGTCATAGAGAGGCAACCCCGCAGGCTTCGGCCTGCGGGGTTGTCGCTGTTTTGTAGTGAGTCAGTGGCAGCGGAGTTATGTGACAGAGCCGCAGGGGAGCCCGAGGGGGCAAGGCCCGCCTCGGATGCAATGGACCGCGGATACGCGGAGGCAACCCCGCAGGCTTCGGCCTGCGGGGTTGTCGCTGTTTTATAGTGAGTCAGTGGCAGCGGAGTTATGTGACAGAGCCGCAGGGGAGCCCGAGGGG
>ERZ779892.2240-NODE-2240-length-15461-cov-5.386408_pt1 | contig 15461 bp, 10 predicted proteins | sample MGYA00511552_ERZ779892 | MGnify/ENA primary metagenome ERZ779892 (study PRJEB29588, sample SAMEA2154561) | human gut metagenome | biome: human gut; feature: human-associated habitat; material: faeces | place: Denmark | collected 2008/2010 ... | reverse complement strand
CTCGAATAAGGATTTCCTTGAAAACAAAGGACTTAGCAACGAAGTTGGCATCCATGTTTTCTGCTACAAAGCGGAGGATGAGTTGATCGTTCAGGATTATATTCGCAGATTAAAAAGTGAGGTGAACACGCCATATCGGATCATTGAGTGCGACCTTTATGAAGTGTTTCTCTCCCTTTTGGAGGACAAGCGCATTCTGAAATCAGTTGCAGGGTTAGAAGAAAAACGAGGCAAAAAGTATCTTCTGGATCAGTTGCAGAAGATCGCCACACCGGAAGCTCTCCTTGCCAAGATGGACTATTCACCCCATATCAAAGGGCAGGATGTTCTCTTCATGACAGGAGTTGGAAAAATTCATCCGTTTATGCGTTCCCATAAGATGCTTGATAGTATGCAGCATCTCTTTGAAGACATCCCTATTGTGATGTTCTATCCCGGAACCTTCAATGGACAGACGCTCAATCTATTCGACGAGTTCAAAGAAGGCAATTATTATCGGGCATTCAATCTGCTATAATGGAGGTAGCAACGTGAAAATACAGAATATGTTCCAGAAGGACATTGAAAGAGACATCAACGGCGTTATCAAGGTTATGCAGGATGATGACCGGAGTTTGGAACAGGAACTCAGCGAATACATAATTACCAAGGAGCTTCGCCGTCACTTCCGCACATTCTTTGACAACTACACAAAGGCTATCGACCAGCCGACTGATAAAATCGGCGTGTGGATTTCCGGCTTCTTTGGAAGTGGTAAATCTCATTTCCTGAAAATCCTCTCTTACCTGCTTTCCAATCAGGAAGTCTGCGGTAAAAGAGCGATTGACTACTTTGCAGACAAATTCGATGACCCGATGATGTATGCTCAGGCGGTTAAAAGTGTGTCCGTGCCTACGCAGTCTATCCTTTTCAACATTGACATCGAAGGTCCTCTCACGAAGGATAAGACCGCAGTGCTGCGCGTCTTTGCAAAGATGTTCTACAATCACTGCGGGTTTTACGGCGATGATCTGAAAATTGCCAAGCTGGAACGCTTCATTGAAAAGCAAGGCAAGACGCAGCAGTTCCGCGAAGCCTTTGAGAAGGTCAATGGTGCGCCTTGGACGGAGACCCGCGATTCCTTTGCGTTCTTTGAGGATGACATTGTTTCGGTTCTGCAATCTACGCTCGGCATGAGCGAACAGGCGGCGCGGAACTGGTTCAATGGTGAGGAAACGAATGAACTGAGCATCGCCCAGCTCGTAGCTGACATTCAGGAATATGTAGACGGCAAGGGCAAGGATTTCCGACTGCTGTTTATGGTGGATGAAGTCGGTCAGTACATTGGTGACGATGGTGACTTGATGATCAATCTGCAATCTCTTGTAGAAGAGATTGGCATTCGCTGCCACGGCAAGGTTTGGGTCATGGTGACAAGTCAGGAGGCGATTGACTCCGTTGTCCACATCACCGGTAATGACTTTTCCAAAATTCAGGGACGCTTCAATACGCGCCTCAGCCTTTCCTCGTCCTCCGTTGATGAAGTTATCAAAAAGCGTGTTCTGGCGAAAACAGATGCGGCAGATCAGCTTCTTCGCATGGTCTATGACAAGGAACACGCCGTACTCAAAAACCTCTATACTTTCAACAATCCCGTTCTTGACATCAAGGGCTTTACGGATGGTGCGGAGTTTTCTGCAACTTTCCCCTTTGTGCCGTATCAGTTCATCGTGATCCAGAAGGTACTTGCCGAGATTCGCAAGCACGGCAATTCCGGTAAGCATCTGTCCGGCGGTGAGCGTTCCATGCTCTCCGGCTTCCAAGAAGCCGCACAGGATGTGAAGGATAAGGATGAAAATGCTCTGGTTCCATTCCATCTTTTTTACAATACAGTTCACACATTCCTCGAAAGCCCCATCCGACGGGTTATCGACCGCTGCCAGACTGCGGCAGACAATCACGATGGGCTTGAGCAGCAGGATGTCAGCGTCCTGAAGCTCCTTTACCTTGTACGTTATATTGAGGACATCAAGGCAAATATCGACAATATCTCCATCCTCATGATCGATGACATCCGCACAGATAAGATTGCGCTGCGGGCGTCGGTTTCCGCCTCACTGGAAAGGCTTCTCTCGCAGAACTACATTTCTCGCAATGGCGATACCTATGCCTTCCTGACGGACGAGGAACAGGACATAGCCATTGACATCAAGAACACACCGGTTGACAGTGCGCAGGTTATCACCAGCATTGCACAGACGGTTTACGGGGAAATCTATCCTTCCAAGAAATTCAAGTACGGCAAGTACGACTTCGCCTATGACCAATACATTGACGAGACCCTGAACGGCTCTGCTTGCGGCGGAATGCGGCTTCGCATTGTTACCGTGGCAAGCGACTACTACGGTGCGCCGAACGAACGGCTTATTATGGATTCTCAGGTCAACAACGAAGCAATCGTTGTGCTCTCCAATGAGACGCCGTATTTTGATGAGCTGGAACAGGCGATGAAGATCCGCAAGTATGTCAAGCAGCGGAACGTATCTCAGCTTCCCGAAAGCATTCAGGACATTATCCGCAAGCGGCAGCAACAGGCGCGTATTCTGGAAGAAAGAGCGCGTAGCTATATTGAAAAAGCTATCGTCGGTGCAAAGGTCATTGTCCACGGCGAGGTCATGGACATCAAGACTGGCAACGCGAAAGACAAGCTGGACGCCGCGATGAACGGTCTGGTTGAGAGCGTCTATTCCAAGCTCAACATGGTCAACCGGTTCGTAGAGAGCGACGCAGACATTCTTTCCATCCTGAATGGAACGGATGACGGGCAGATTGCCTTCACCGGTCAAGGCGCAAACAACGAGGATGCGCTGAACGAGATCAGCCAGTGGCTTGAGCTTCAAAATCAGAAGATGCTCAGTACCTCGATGGGCGATGTGCAACGCCGGTATCAGGCGATTCCCTACGGCTGGCGTGAAATTGATATTGCTGCGCTGATTGCTCGTTTGATTTCTCAGCAGAAAATATCCATCAAATACGGCGGCGCTTTGGTTGGCAAGGACGAACGCAGACTGGTTGATTATCTGCGGAAAAAATCCGAGATTGACAAAGCCGTCGTTACCCGCAGGATTGCCCCTTCCGAAGACCTTATGCGCAAGAGCATTGCCTTCCTCCGGGACTACCTTGGTGCGATGGATATTCCTTCCGACGAGGACGGACTGATTCGCTTTGTGCTGGACACCTTTACTCAAAAACAGGAGCATTATCAGGAGCTTCTTGATAAAGCCTATTCTGAGTTCCGTTACCCGGAAAAGGAAGTTGTCACAAAAGCCCGCGACCTCATGAATGATGTTCTGAGTCAGCGCAGGGACAACGTTGCGCTGCTTACCCGCATGGTGCAGCGTCAGGAAGACCTTCTGGATTGCTCCGAGGACATGGAGGGTGTGGAGTTCTTCTTCAAGTCGCAGCGCAGTGTATATGATGAGGCACGGCGTCAGATGGACCGCGTGAATAAGGAACGTGACTATTTTGCTTCTGACGCGGATGCGCTGGAGGTCTTCCATACCATTGCAACCATCCTTGCACAGCCGAAGCCCTATGACCGTATTGGTGAGCTGCCGGAGCTGATTCAAAAGGTCAAAACGGCATACTCCGGTCTGCTGGATTTGAAGAAGGATGAGGTTGCCGAGAATATCCGTCAGTGTATGCAGGACGTTCATCAGCTTGCAACCGAGGCACGGGATGCTGGAGTTCTGCTACGTCAGGCAGACGATTACTTTGTCGGCAAGCGTGAGGCGGCGAAGAACGCATCTTCTCTCACCGAGCTGGACGCTATGATCACCCAGCTTCTCACCTACAAGGACAATATCTGCCGTCGCATGGAGGTTATGTCTGCATCTCATCAGGAACGCACTACCCCGGTCGGTACAGGTACGGCACAGCCCGCTCCGAAGATGCCGAAGATTACGACACTTCGCCGGTATGACCTCTGCTCTGTCAAGCGTCTGCAATCCAAGGAGGATATTGACCGGTACGTCGATGGAATCCGCGAGAAGCTGCTGAAAACGTTGGAAAGCTGCGACGGCGTTCAGATCAACTAAAGGAGAATTACGAGCATGAATAAAGGTGCGATACAAAGATTTGCAATCTGGGCGCGGAACGAGCTGATCGCTCAGGTGTCGCAGAGAGCTTATCAGTATGGAATCACGAAGGAAGGCTGCGGCGAGGCAAACGCCGTGACGGTAGGTGGACGCGCATTGACCGGCGATGAGCAGAAGCAGCGCAAGGAGCTTGTCGATCAGATCCGCTCAAAAGGCTACACACAGGTCATGGAAGAGGTTGCCTACACTTGGTTCAACCGCTTCATCGCCTTGCGCTTTATGGAGGTCAACAATTATCTGCCCTCCCATATCCGCGTGTTCTCAGACGCTTCCGGTGCATTCAAGCCGGAGATCCTGAACGATGTGCTGCACCTTGATCTGCCGGGACTGGACAGCGGCAAGGTGGCGGAGTACATCGAGAGCAACGACACCGAAGCCCTCTACCGCTATCTGCTGTTGACGCAGTGCAACGCCCTGAACAGTGCGCTTCCTGTCATGTTCGAACGGATGGGCGGCTATACGGAAATGCTGCTGCCCAACAACATTCTCCGTCAGGACAGCGTCCTTGGTCACATGGTTTCCGACATCCCCGAAGGAGACTGGCAGGATGCCGTCCAGATCATCGGCTGGCTGTATCAGTATTACAACACCGAGCTGAACGCAGTCGTTTATGATGGCACTATGTCTAAAATCAGATTGCCGAAGGAACTGCTCCCTGCTGCAACAACAATTTACACACCGGATTGGGCGATTCGCTATATGGTGGAAAACTCTCTCGGCAGACTTTGGCTGGAAGGTCACCCCAATGCCGAGCTGCACGACGGCTGGAAATACTATCTGGACGAAGCCAAGCAGGAGCCGGATGTGGAAGCGCAGCTTGCCAAGCTCCGGGAGGAATACAAGACCATCAAGCCGGAAGAGATCAAGGTCATCGACCCCTGCATGGGCAGCGGTCATATCCTTGTCTATGCCTTCGATGTGCTGATGCAGATTTATACCGCCGCCGGTTGGGATCAGCGCGAGGCGGCACAGAGCATCCTCAAGAACAACCTCTACGGTCTTGACATTGATGACCGCGCGGCGCAGCTTGCCTATTTTGCGGTTATGATGAAGGCGCGGCAGTATGACCGGCGTTTGCTCACGCGCGGCATTCAACCCAATATCTACTCCATCCGCGAGAGCAACGGCATTCAGGCAATGACCATCGAGTATTTCCATAAGAATGATCCGAAGCTGAAAGCCGATATTGAGCGCATCGTCACCGAAATGCGGGATGCCAAAGAGTACGGCTCTATCCTGAACATCACGCCCGTAGACTTTGCCGGACTATACGCCCGGTTTGACGAGATCCGCAACGACATCAACATGATGCAGATGTCGGCATTGGACGAACTGCTGCCGCTGGTTAGGTGCGCCGAGGTTCTGGCGCAGAAGTACGATGTGGTGGTGACAAATCCGCCGTATATGGGTGCGTCTGGTATGAACGCGCGACTTGCGGAGTATGTAAAGTCGAATTACCCGAACACAAAGAGTGATATGAGTACTGTTTTCATGGAGAAAACAGTGAAAATGTGCAAAAAAACAGGCTATATGAGCATGATTAACATTCCTGTTTGGATGTTCTTATCGAGCTATGAAAAGCTGCGTGAAAGCCTGATCGCACAGGACACTTTCGCAAATATGGTTCACTTCGGACGGGGCGTTTTTGGCTCAGATTTTGGAACAACAGCGTTTGTAATTGCAAAAAGTAATATCCACGGATATAAGGGAACATATTGTAGATTGTTTGAGAAGCAAGGTGCTGTTGATTCGGTTGAAACAAAAGAAAAGTGGTTTCTCGAAGGAAAAGGACGTTTTGTTGCTGACCAGTCCAACTTCTCCAAAATCCCCGGCTCGCCGGTGGCGTATTGGGCATGCAAGGAAATGGCGAATGCGTTTTCAAACTTGCAGATGAAAGAGTATATTCACCCAAAGCAAGGCACATCGACTGGTGATGACGAAAAATTTGTAAGGTACTGGTGTGAAGTCAATCGTCCTGAGTTCTCGCCTTCTCAAAGGGATCTAGATACAGCATTACATTCTGATTACAAATGGTTTCCTTTGGATAAAGGCGGAGAATATCGCAAATGGTACGGTAATAATGAGAAGGTCATTAGGATGGATAAGGACGCATATGAGCAACTGCTTCAAATGGGGAATCATCTGCCATCTAAAAATATGTATTTTAAGCCAGGAATTACATGGTCAAAAATCACATCAGCGAAAATATCCTTCAGATATGATGACTACGGTTTTGTGTTTAGTTCTGTTGGATTAAAAGGGTTTCCAATTGAAGGCGAAGATTATTACGCACTTGCCCTACTTAATTCACAAGTTGTTGAATACTGCCTAAATATTTTGTCGCCGGGGTTAAGCACAGTTAGTGGCGATATTGAAAAACTCCCAGTTATACATAGCACACAACATAAAAATAGAATAAGCACCATTGGAAAAGAAAACATACAGTATGCAAAGGTGGACTGGGATTCCTACGAAACCTCATGGGATTTCAAGCGGAACCCGCTGGTGTGAGGTGATTATAATGTATAAAAAGCTTGTAGAATATGATTATACAAGGAAGCAGCCTATCCTTTCTGACAAAACGCCATATCGTTGTAGATTTTGCGAAGAAATAAAGGGGCCAGACGAGTTTAAGAAAATAGCTCATGCAGTTGCGGAATGTATCGGAAATAAAGCTATTATTTCTTCCTACGAGTGTGATAAGTGCAATCACCGATTCTCCGCCTATGAAAGTGAACTGGGTAAACTGTATACATTTTACCGCGCAAACCGAAGTATTCGCAAAAAGGGTGGAGGGAAAACCAAACTGCCGGGTACCAACATTGAGTACAGTGAAAAAGACTCGACATACTCAGAAACAATAAATCTTACAGATAATCCCTATGACTGTATTCTGGTTGGCACTTACAAGAATGGAACGGACTTCTTTTTCAAATCGAGGAAAATAACAGTCAATGGTCCGTTTGTATACCGCGCTCTGCTAAAGTTTTCACTGAGTATTGCACCTGAGAACCTGTGCAGCTATCTATCAAGCGGATTTCATATTTTGAAAAAAGATGAAATATTTTCACAGCCTGTACTTGAAATTGTCAGAAAAAACATAATTTCAAAACCTAAAATTAGACTTTACCAATACGATGGTGCTGCACAGTACCCACGGTGGTTTTCATGTATAGATGTATTTCAAATTACATACATTCTGTTCTTGGATTTTGAAATGCAACCCAATTTTCTCCCATACCCGATAATCGCTGAGTCTATTGAGTCGCCAATCATATCTCCCGATGATATTTTTGCGATCCAAATTCGTGATTTTTCAAGAAACGTGACGATAGAACAAGCTGAACAGGTATCTGGACACATAAAGTACTGATTAGAGAACGGCTATACGTCGTTAAATCTACCGCCTGAAAGCAGCAACAGCTTGCAATCAAGTTATGCCAACGCAAAGGAAAAACGCTATGCCATATTTAGGAACTGCCCAAGAGCTTCTGGATGATGGCACACCCTCGACACTGATTTAGCATTCTCTTGCAACCTGTATGGAAAATGATGCTAAGAAATTCATAACTAATATAACGAAGGAGAAATCACTATGAATAACGAAAATGAAATCGAGATCAAGCTGACGCATAAGGAAGAAGCCTTTATTCTGAATTTGTTGGAAGAAGCAAGCGTCACGACCGATGATCCGGCGGAACGCGCCACGATAGAAGCGCTGATTCAAAAGGTTCGAGAAGAAATCGGGCACTGATTCAGTGACTGAAATTCTCCCCAAAAGGAGCATAACAATGGGACGACTGATTTCCGAGAAATATGCTGCTTGGCAAGCCGAGTGCGAAGAACGCTTCCAGCAGCTCAAAAAGAACGAAGAAGAACTCAACCGCATTTTCATTGACATTTACGGTTTGCAGGACGAATTGACGCCGGATGTGGCGGAGAAGGATATTACTGTACATCGCGTGTTTGACAGTAAGGACGATGTGCCGGAGTCTATGAAGGGCAGCAACTACGTCCGCACCATGCGCGACGAGATCGTCTCCCTCATTTCCTATGCCGTGGGATGTATGTTTGGACGCTACTCTCTGGACGTGGACGGGCTTGCCTATGCGGGCGGAGACTGGGATGCCAGCAAGTACAAGACCATCATCCCGGACAGCGACAACATCATCCCCATCTGCGATGACGAGTATTTTGACGATGACATTACCGGACGCTTCGTGGAGTTTGTCCGCAAGGTCTACGGCGATGATACGCTGGAAGAAAACCTCAAGTTTGTTGCCGACGCGCTCGGCGGCAAGGGTACGCCCCGCGAGGTGATCCGCACCTACTTCCTGAATGACTTCTATGCCGACCATCTGAAATCCTATCAGAAGCGTCCGATCTACTGGCTCTTTGACAGCGGCAAAAAGAACGGTTTCAAGGCGCTGTGCTATATGCACCGCTATCAGCGCGATCTTCTCGCCCGTCTGCGCACCGACTATGTGCATGAGCAGCAGGAGCGTTACCGCACCCAGCTTGCCCAGCTTGGTGATGCCATCGACCATGCCAGCGCATCCGAGCGCGTGAAGCTGACCAAACAGCAGAAAAAGTTCCAAGATCAAGCGACAGAGCTGCAAAAATACGAGGAAAAGGTTCACCACCTTGCCGACCAGAACATCGAGATCGACCTTGATGACGGCGTGAAACATAACTACGAACTGTTTGCTGATGTGTTGGCGAAGATAAAGTAAGACGGTTGAGCATGGTCAAGAGCGAATTAGAAATGCTGCAATCCTTCATTGATGAATTTTCCAGCGCACTTTCTACGTCTCCGCATGACGAGGAAAGCTTGTATGATTTGCTCAATCGAGCGAACGCATTATCAAAGTCAAGTAAAGGAGTAGTGGGAAAATGTTTGGGAGTGGAACACAGAAAAACGGTCTCCCTCTGATTATCGTCTGCGACGATAAGAATATGGTCTATGCCAACTATCTGATTCAGCTTATCGGTCAAAAGGATGATGCCGGAGACAGCATTGTCGGCGTTGAGGATGACAGTGTTTCTGCTGCAATTTACACGGTAAAAAACTACAAAGACAATCTGCCGCAGATCCCCTCCACACAGCACATCCTTTTTATTGGACAGACCAGTGCTGCCAAGGAACAGAGCAAAACAATTCCAGATATGTTCAATAAGCTGGGAATGCACTATGGTTGGCTTGGCAAGCGGGCTGTGTTGTATGTAGATGATACCACAAGCGATTGGATGAAGCTAAAGGATAGTAAAAAGCACTACAACGAGTTCCGGCAGTTCAGTAAGGAGCGCGGTATGACGCATCCTGATGCACTGGCTGAATACGCAAAGAAGCTCGGCGGTGGCTTCGTAAACATGATCATGCCGGTCGTTGTAGGTGCGCCTAAGATGTTGATTGACTATAATAAGACGGTAAATGCAGTCAAAGCGCAACAGTACAAAACGCTCGTCAAGGTTTTTTATGAGGATGGCTTGAGGCCCTTTGTGGAGGGATAATTTATGAGCGCCTTCGAGGAAGGCTATGCCTTTTTTGAAAAACAAGCTGGTGTTCGGTATGCCGGATATGAAGGCGGCGTCTATGTCGATCAGGTTGACGTAGAAATTGCCAAACTCATCCACGATCTGAACGCATTTGAAGGCTTCAAGACAAAGCCGGATGCCCTCAAGGGAGATATTGCTGAGTTCTGGCACGCGAATACCTTTAATATCAATGCAACCGCCCGTGATACTGCAAACAGAGCTTTTGTAGATAGAAGCCATGACTTTGCCTCTGCTGATATAAGCAGCAACTTTGAAAAACTCTTCGGCTTGAAATACTATAAAACCGGGGCTGACAGCGCAAAGCAGCAAGCCAAAAGCGTTTTCGAGCGTTTCAACGAGTACAAATCAGCCGGAGGCAAAGACACATTGAATGTGTTTCTTGAAAAGCGGGGTTTTACCGATGATTCTGTTCTCCATGACCCAATTTACAGCGGTCAGGTGCGTGTAATCCCAGCAGATCAGCTAAAAGAGGCTTGTGCTTGGCTGAGGCAAAAGATTGCAACTGAATCGACAATTCGTCCTGAGCAAATGGACCGGTACCAAGACACACTTAGAATGCTGTCAGACCGATTGAGGGATGATCAAGGCACAGAGTCCATTCCTCTGACCGAGGCGGACGCAAAGGCTTTGGCTGTACTGGCTGAAGAAGGCAACGTATCCGTCGAAAAATTGAAACTTCTCGGTGTCTCTGCAGATGAAGTGATTCACTTCGAGTATCTTGCCAAGCAAGCCTTCAAGTCAGGACTTACCGCTGCAACAATTTCTGTTGTTCTGAATGTTGCGCCGGAGATTTACAAGGCAATCGACCACCTGATTAAGAGCGGAGAGTTGGATGCGAAACAGTTTCAACGTATAGGCTTTGCCGCGCTCCAAGGCGGCGGTGAAGGGTTTGTCCGAGGCAACGTTTCTGCTGCAATTACTATTGCTTGCAAATCCGGTATGCTTGGGGATGCATTGAAAGGTATTTCACCCTCTATTGTTGGTATGGCAACAGTCCTTGCTATGGACACTATGAAGAATGCCTTCAAAGTTGCTGCGGGCAAGATGACGCGATCCGATCTGGCACAAGAGATGGTTAAGGAACTTATGATTTCTTCTGCTGCACTTGCAGGAGGAACGTTTGCTCAATCTTTCATTGGAATCCCAGTTGTGGGATTCATGATTGGCAGCTTCATCGGCTCTGCTATTGGGGCATTCGCCTATAACTGTGGTTATAGCGCAGTCATGAGTTTCTGTATTGATACAGGCTTTACGATGTTTGGACTTGTGAAGCAGGATTACACTTTGCCCGAAGACGTGCTTGAATACATAGGCATTGATGTTTTCCAGTATGAGAAGTTCTTTCCAAAGCAATTTCAAAAAGAAGGTTTCGCACCACTTAACTTCAACAGAAGAAAGTTTGAAGCGGATACGTTAGAAATACACATTTTACGCAGAGGCGTGATAGGCGTTTCTGAGATAGGCTATGTATAATATTCTTAGCCAAGAAAGGAATACACCGTTATGTCCACAGAATCCATCCAATTTACACTCAGAGAGCGTTTTGCAGCCCCCTTGCCGGAGTTCTATCGTCGTAGGATCGTCTTCTGGAAGGACGAGGATCGGGAGTTTGAGAAGGACGTTGACGAGCTGAACTTGGAAGGCGTCAAGATCATCAAGCTGACCGGCACGAACAATTTTGCCGTCAAGAAGCTGCTGCTTCACGATGACTTGGACAGCAACTATCTTATCTATTGCCCGATTACATACACCGGCGATGAAGATAACTGGCTGCAAGACATCGAATATTACAGCGAGACCTTCCGCGCAGATTTTATCTCCATGCAGATGGATGAGCTGAACATCGCGCCGTCTGCCGCTATGCGGAAGACGGTCAAGCTCTATGCAAGATTCTTCGACAGCAAGGAGCGTATCCAAAAGCTGCGTAAGATCGGTCGGGACTATCAGACGCCCCTCCAACTCCACATCGACATTATGGCGGTTCTCGCCGGTCTGAGCGAAGGCTCTGCGCAGGATGTCATCATCGCCGTCCTTGCCGCGGGTCTCGATAAGGAGACAAACAGCGTCTTGCAGAACATCCGCAAGTTTGGCAGCATCGAAGCCTTCTGGCAGCTTGCACGGAAGTACACCGGCTACATTGAGGAAGAAGACAAGCCCCTGGGCTATTTTGCAGCGCACGTTCTGCTGACCGCGCTTTCTCAGACAATGAACGCCTCCGTCCTGAAAGGCTTGGAGCGTTTTGTTTCCGAGACCAACAAGGCGTACTGTTACAGCATCGTCCATGAATGGCGTTCCCGCGAGGATAACGAGGACTTGTACGAACTGTGCCGCACCGTGGAGAATGAATTACAGCTCCCGACGCGCTTTGACAAATTTGAGCCGGAAACGCTGATTACAGGAGACGTCTTCCCGTGCATCAACGAAAGCATCCTGAAACAGCTCTTCGCGGAGATCAGCGACCATGTTGTGAAGGTCGATCTCATTAGGAAGGTCTGTGAAAACAGACGGACAGCCGGATGGTACAAGCGGTTTTCAAATTATTTTGACTGCCTCTTCTTCATCGGAAAGATGCAGACCTTCTATCAGGAACACGGCGGCGGATTCCATATCGTTGAGCCGAAGAAAATCTGGAACCTCTATACAAGCGACCTTTACCGCATGGATGCCTACTATCGCCACTTCCATTATGCCTTCGGCAACTCTCTCAAGAATGCAAATGACATTCTGGAAGACGGCTTGAAGCACTCGACGGAGTTCGTTGAGGCACTGTATCAGAACTGGTTCCTGCGGGAATTGACCGCTTGCTGGACAAACGCAGCGGCAGATGACCTTGCTACGCTTGGCTACATCTCAGAGATCGAGAAGCAGCGGGATTTCTATAAGAGATATGTCGCTCCCGCAAGCAGTAAGAACACCCGTGCGTTTGTGATCATCTCGGACGCGCTTCGCTATGAGGTCGCCTCCGAGCTTTCCGAACGCATTGTCCGCACCACAAAGGGAACTGCCGAGTTAGAGTCGATGCAGGCAATCTTCCCGTCCATCACGAAGTCTGGTATGGCAGCACTTCTCCCGGGAAAGAGCATTTCCGTGAACGACAGCATGGATGTCCTTGTTGACGGGAATCCCACCCGTTCCACCGTGGAGCGAAACGCGATCCTGAACTCGACGCCGAAAGCCAGCGTTGCCATTCAATACAACGATCTTCTGAACATGAAGAAGGATGAGCGGCGGGAGCTGGTAGCCGGAAAAGATGTAATCTACATCTACCACAACTCTATCGACGCCATCGGAGACAAAGCCCCTACGGAGTCCAAAGTCTTTGATGCCTGTGAGACGGCAATTCAGGAGCTTTCCGGTATCCTGCGTATTATTGTGAACGAACTGAGCGGAACAAATATTTTCATCACGGCGGATCACGGCTTCCTCTATACCTATAAGCCTCTGAATGAGAGCGACAAGATTGACCGGAAAGCCTTCTCTGGCAACGTGTATGAGCTTGGACGGCGTTATGCGCTGACCGCTCCTGACACAACTGCTGCCTTCCTGCTTCCCGTCAATCTGGAACGGGAACTGGACGGAACGCCCATCAAGGGCTATGCCCCGCAGGACACCATCCGCATGAAGGTTCAGGGCGGCGGTGAGAACTATGTCCACGGCGGTATCAGCTTGCAGGAGCTTGTCGTGCCTGTGATTGCCTTCAAGAACCTCCGCACGAGCAACAAGAATTACGTCGAGGTTAAAAACGCGGAGCTGAAACTTTTGAGCGAAAGCCGCAAGATTTCCAATCTGATTTTCTCGTTGGAGTTCCATCAGCGTCAGCCCGTGGGCGATAAAATCCAGCCCTGCACTTACTCCATCTACATGACGGACGATGAGGGCGTGGTGATCAGCGACCGGCAGACAGTCATTGCGGATAAGACCAGCGACAACGCGGCAGATCGCGTGTTCCGCGTCCGGTTCAATCTGAAAGCCGGAACGTATGATAAGAAGAAAGTCTACCGTCTGGTGATCGCAAACGAGATTGACGTGGAAGAGATCGAGTTCCACATCGACATTGCGTTTGCGGACGATTTTGGCTTTGACCTGTAAGGTGAGGAGAATGGATGTGGCGTCGTACAATAGTGCCTCCTGCAAATAGCCAAAGACATAGGAAAAACAAAGTACAGAGGCCGTTTCATGGCAAAATAAGTGCAAAGGGAATCAAGGATTTAGGCGAAAAACCTTGCACTTGCAGGAGGCTCGGAAATGTACAAACGGCACACTGGACAGGTTTGGATGCTGGAAACACCCGAAATGTTCGGCTCATTGCCGCTTGATCCGAATAACGATTGGATCAAGCTGAGCAAGTTTGTTCCCTGGCGGGAACTCAATTTGAAGTATGCAGATAACTTCAGGAGCAAGAAAGGCAGAGAGCATGTGATTCCAGAATGGCGCTGGGTTCGGTGCTGATCAAGATCCATTACAAAGGCATGTCCGATGACGATCTGACCAAAGAGATCGCCATGAACCACTACCTGCGCAATACTTTCGCGGCCTCTAGGAATACCGGTATGAATGTCCGTTCGGCGCAAGCATGATGACCCGGTTCCGCCAAAGGATATCCGCAGAGAAGCTTGCCTGGGTCAATGATGAAATCAAGGCAGGCGGCAGCGAAAAGAAAAGAGGAAGATCACAAGGACGATGATTCCGGCAGCATCGGAGACAGCGCTCAGGAAGAAAACAAAGACGACGGGAGCGAGAAAGAAAGCAAAGAGACCTTGATTCTGGACGCCACCTGGCATCATTGATTCCATCGAAGAAAAGTTTCCCGGAGGTCTGGGAGAGACGCTCCCGGTCAGGAAGCATGCGATGCTGCGGGTGATCCGGACACTGTATTCCCAACAGGAGTACATGAACCAGGCGAAAACCCACAAGTTTGCGTATCGCTTCACCAGCTTCAATTCAGCGGCTGTCTGCTGGCGTGGAAAATGATGGGGCGTACGCGGCAGATCCTGCAGGCTTTCTACGGTCCCATCGTACCGCTTTTTCCACTTGTGTACCGTTTTTCGGCTCATGTGGTACTGGATCGCTGCGGCTGTGACTCCGTGCTTTGCTGCATGGTTCAAAACCCGTTGACGAAAGTACGCTTCCTGTGTTATCATTCCCATGGAGAACCCTCCTGTGTTTGATGGCTGTTTGCGCTTCTATCTTACCACATCTGGGCTCTCTTTTCTTTGCTTTCGTGTTACCTATGTATTGTACCTTAACAAAAATCGGTTCAGAAAAATTATTTTACTGTTGACAAAACTGACTATTTATGATACGCTAGGTTCACATAAAGCGTTACCTTTGAAAATGCCTGTTGGCAACAGTGTAGGTTCTGTTCCTGATTGATATTTTCGCAGGTAAGGCATATTTTTAAAAGCGAATTTGAAATCGGTTTCATTCTGCTTCGATTACTCAAGCTTACTATAAGACTGTACCGCTGGAAATCGACCTTCTATAAGGCTAAAAGCCGCGAGAATCAAGGATATTTGTCGCTGTATCACCGTTGAAACCGGTGTCACTCCATATAAAGTCAAGCCAAGGAGGGGGTTCTATCATGTCCAATCAGGTTGCCGTTGCTGCGCGTCGTCCATCAAGAAGGCAGATTGGAAGAGTGCTCTGGCAGAATAAGACGCTGATCCTCACGGAAGGACAGCTTGACAGCTTATCGGTAGCAGAATCCGGAATTGAGAATGCTGTATCTGTCCCAAACGGGAAGAACGGCTTTACATGGATCCCGTATTG
>ERZ779892.2229-NODE-2229-length-15504-cov-3.555699_pt1 | contig 15504 bp, 14 predicted proteins | sample MGYA00511552_ERZ779892 | MGnify/ENA primary metagenome ERZ779892 (study PRJEB29588, sample SAMEA2154561) | human gut metagenome | biome: human gut; feature: human-associated habitat; material: faeces | place: Denmark | collected 2008/2010 ... | reverse complement strand
ATAAAAAGGCTCCTTTCGAAGCCCTATAGTAGTCCAGAATTTTGTCCGCACCCTCCTCTCAATGAGAGCTGAATTTGGACAAGATAAGGAATCACAAACATCCATCTTTTCTTATTATCCGTTGTTTTTCTGTTATCTCAATCACTTATAAAAAGTTGCTCTACAAATACATCTGTTTTATAGATGCCTGTATCTACTCTTTTACGTCATCAAATCCGAAATCATATGCTTAAGCGTGCGGATTTCCAACGGATGATCTTCCGTTTCAAAAGTGAATAAAACATCTGTCCCCGGCAATAAATGGTTCTCATAATACAAACTGTTCTTCCAAACAAAATCAGAAACATACTCTGGTTTGCTCATCAGTCCCGCATGCTCCCAATAGGTAAACTTTCCTGTCTGTGTATTTAAAATTGTAAAATCCGGATAAACTATGATTTTACGCCCTTGATATCTTAATTTTAGCGGCCGCTCATATTTGTATAAAAGCTGATCTGCTTTCATATGTAATAGATTTGCTATAATCACCTCTGACTTAGAACGCACAAATTCACCTGCGTTTGTCTCATACCTCAATGTCTCCGGGTATTTATTGCATGGTTCATATGTTTCCTGTTCCCATGCCCGAATCCGATGTGTACAATTCTCTTCCAATGGTATAATCAACGACTGCCTGTCTTCTGTCATTGATTCATACACCTGCATTTCCTTATCATAACAATATGCTCTTTCAAATTTTTCAAGCAATTTCAAATTTTTCTGTAAAATAGGCTCTACTTTCTCATAATAACCTTTTTGCGCTAACAATTGAATCTGTTTCATCTCCCTTTTCGAAAGATACTTTCTTATACATTTTAAGTTCTTGTCAAGATACTGCCATTTATAATAAACCTTTTTTTGCTTATGTGTAATTATCAAAGAACCTTTTGGTACAGTCTTCTGAAACTGCTGAATCCTATCCAATAAATCTCTTGTTTCTTTTATTTGGTTTCTTACTTGTTTCTGAAATAATTGCATCCCCAATAATCATCCTTTCCTTCTTTGTCTTAAATCGTACTAAATCCTTCTCGCAATCTTTTTTAGTACTACTTATTTTGATTTTTCGTATTCTGTGCTCCCCGGAAGTAGTACATTAAATCCAGAATCAACGTTTTTAACACCACTTTTCAATCTCCTTTCGTCCATTTTTCTTTCAAAACAGTACATAGTAGCCATCATTCTTTTATTTGGTACTACTTTTTTCTTTTTCCCATCATGATTTGATATAAAAAGTAGTACTTAATTGCTTCATTCTTGCTTATAGTACTACTTTGCCTTTACATCATCTAAAATTCTTGCTTAAAGTAGTACTTTGCAATCTCTTTATGCGCTTTTAGTACCATTTCTTCCATGCCACCCTTTCTGAAAGCTTTCCAAAAAGCTGTTCCCCACACACAACAATTCTTTTGCTCCCTCTTCAAATATTTCTATTTCTTGGGCACCAAAAACTCACCCTATCATCCTTTATCTCACACAATCATTCAATTTTTATTTTACATCTGAGATTTCATCCGACACGGATATCAATAAGAACAATATCCCCAAAAGCATTTGAAATTGCTTATTCAAAAAAGTAACAACCACAAAAGTGGCTCCCCACACAACATAATAACACTCTCAAATGCAGTATTGCTCTGTGATTTGATATAGAAAATATCAGCCCCATCAAATGATGGGGCTGATATGCAACACGAGCCTAGATCTGGTTCATGTAAATCTGCTTTATTCTGTTATGAGATGCCTCACAACAAAACGACTCACAATAAATTATTTAGCTGCCTTCTCAGCAATAGCAGCCTGTGCTGCTGCAAGACGAGCGATCGGTACACGGAATGGAGAACATGAAACGTAATCCAGACCAATCTTGTGGCAGAACTCAACAGATGAAGGATCTCCACCGTGCTCACCACAGATACCAACATGAAGGTTAGGGTTAACTGGCTTACCAAGCTTAATAGCTGTCTCCATTAACTTACCAACACCTGTCTGATCAAGCTTAGCGAATGGATCGCTCTCGAAGATCTTCTTATCATAGTAAGCATTTAAGAACTTACCTGCATCATCACGGGAGAATCCGAATGTCATCTGTGTTAAATCGTTTGTACCGAAGCAGAAGAAGTCAGCCTCTGTAGCGATCTCATCGGCTGTAAGAGCAGCTCTTGGGATCTCGATCATTGTACCAACCTCGTACTCAAGTTTTACACCGGCAGCAGCGATCTCAGCATCAGCGGTCTCTACTACGATATTCTTAACATACTTAAGCTCCTTAACTTCACATACAAGTGGAATCATGATCTCTGGCTTAACTGTCCAATCTGCATGCTCCTTCTGTACTTCAATCGCTGCACGGATAACAGCCTTTGTCTGCATCTTGGCAATAGAAGGATAAGTAACAGCAAGACGGCATCCTCTGTGTCCCATCATTGGGTTGAACTCATGAAGTGATGCACAGATAGCCTTGATCTCTTCTACTGATTTATTCTTAGCCTTAGCAAGCTTCTCAATGTCAGCGTCCTCTGTAGGAACGAACTCATGAAGAGGTGGATCCAGGAAACGGATGGTTACCGGGCATCCCTCAAGAGCCTCATAGAGAGCCTTGAAGTCAGACTGCTGATATGGAAGAATCTTGTTAAGAGCAACTTCTCTCTCTTCCTCTGTATCAGAACAGATCATCTCACGGAAAGCAGCGATTCTCTCCGGATCAAAGAACATATGCTCTGTACGGCAGAGTCCGATACCTTCTGCACCGAGCTCACGAGCCTTCTTAGCATCAGCCGGGGTATCAGCGTTTGTACGAACCTTAAGAGTTCTAAACTCATCAGCCCAGGCCATAACACGTCCGAACTCACCAGCGATAGAAGCGTCTACGGTTGGAATCAGTCCAGCGTAAATGTTACCAGTTGTACCATCGATAGAGATCTCAGATCCCTCTGTGAATGTCTGTCCAGCGAGTGTGAACTTCTTGTTCTCCTCGTCCATGTTGATGTCGCCACATCCAGATACACAGCAGGTACCCATACCACGGGCAACTACGGCTGCGTGAGAGGTCATACCACCACGAACGGTTAAGATACCCTGGGAAGCCTTCATACCAGTGATATCCTCCGGAGATGTCTCAAGACGTACTAATACGACCTTCTCTCCTCTTGCATTCCAAGCCTCTGCATCCTCTGCAGTGAATACGATCTTACCGCAGGCAGCACCAGGAGATGCTCCAAGACCTTTGCCCATCGGTGTAGCAGCCTTTAATGCAGCAGCATCGAACTGCGGATGAAGCAGTGTATCGAGGTTACGCGGGTCGATCATCAATACTGCCTCTTCCTCTGTCTTGTGTCCCTCATCTACGAGGTCGCAGGCGATCTTTAATGCAGCTGGAGCTGTTCTCTTACCGTTACGGCACTGTAACATGTAGAGCTTCTTGTTCTCTACTGTGAACTCCATATCCTGCATATCATGGTAATGGTTCTCAAGAGTCTCGCAAACCTTTAAGAACTCAGCGTATGCCTCCGGGAACTCCTGCTCCATCTGAGCGATCGGCATAGGTGTACGGACACCTGCAACAACGTCCTCGCCCTGTGCATTGATTAAGAACTCACCCATAAGCTTGTTCTCACCGGTTGCCGGATCACGGGTGAATGCAACACCTGTACCAGACTCGTTGTTTAAGTTACCGAATACCATAGGCATTACGTTAACTGCAGTACCCCAGGAATACGGGATATCGTTGTCACGACGGTATACGTTTGCACGCGGGTTGTCCCAGGAACGGAATACAGCCTCGATTGCAAGCTTTAACTGCTCTACAGGATCTGACGGGAAATCAGTTCCCAGCTGATTCTTGTACTCAGCCTTGAACTGCTCTGCCAGAGTCTTTAAGTCAGCAGCGGTGAGGTCGATGTCATACTGAACACCCTTCTCCTCTTTCATCTTGTCGATGAGCTGCTCAAAATACTTCTTACCAACTTCCATAACGACGTCAGAGAACATCTGAATGAAACGTCTGTAGGAATCATATACGAAACGCTCGAATGCCGGATCCGGGTTTCCTGCGATCATTGCTGCTACTACGTCATCATTTAATCCAAGGTTTAAGATGGTGTCCATCATACCCGGCATGGAAGCTCTCGCACCGGAACGTACCGATACCAGCAACGGATTCTTCAGATCACCGAATTTCTTACCGTTGATCTCCTCCATCTTCTTAACGCCTTCCATAGCCTGCGCCATGATCTCGTCGTTGATCTTACGTCCATCCTCGTAGTACTGCGTACAAGCCTCAGTTGTGATTGTGAATCCCTGTGGTACAGGAAGTCCGATGCTTGTCATCTCTGCAAGGTTGGCACCCTTACCACCGAGCAGATTACGCATGGTCATGTCGCCTTCGCTAAACATATAAACCCATTTGTTCGCCATTTTGCTAATTCCTCCTAAACTATACTTACTATGTAACTATGTCAGAGCCAACCCCTGCCATAATTCCGCAAACGAATGTGCGTCTCCCAAAACGCACACATCTATAATATCATACTTTTGCTAAATAGCAACAATTATTTTCGTCTCTTTTTGCTGTTTTTTGTCACAATTTCACAATTCAAAACCTTGTTCCATGATGTGGAACAATTTTATGTTACGTCTGTGGAAAGTCAAAACGTAAAAAGGCAGAACCGCAATCTCCGGTTCCGCCCTTCTTTTTCCAGTCCGATTCAGTTGATAAAAAATCCACGTTGCAGAAAATCAAACAGATACGTTGCCTGTTTCAAGAAATCTCTAGCCCCGAAGCTGTCGAGCTTTGCGATCCAGAGGATCGACACGACAAAGATCCAGGGATGCTTCTTCATCCTGCCGCACATATTCTCACACGCGTAAACCATCGCCGGCTCTCCCTTCGCCGCATAGAACAGAAACATAAAAATCTGCATGGCAAAGAGCGGTGCAAAATGTCTGCCCCAGTCCGTGTGGATCACGAACATCGGCACAAAACACAGCTGGCTTAGCAGCATGTAAAAATACGGCGATGCATACCACTTCACATTGCTCTTTTTCTGCCAGCCAAAGACATCCCGGTAAATCTGAAAACACCACACAAGCACCGGCAGCAACAACAGAAGAACCAACAGCGCATGCCGGATCGGCGCATCATATTTGTAAAACTGGGGTGTAATCTCCTTCAGCTGGTAATCCATTTTCAGAAAATACTCAATATCAAGCGCATATTCCGAAATAGTGAGGTTCGTTCTCCCCTCCAGAAATGTCACAAGTTCCTTCGCACTGTCAAAATGGATACTGCTGAAAAACTGAAAATACACCGCTACCGCCACATTGATGAGGCCGGATACAAACGCGGCGGCAAACCTGCCGGCATGCACCCTGTTTTCCTCAAACACGTCATATACCATCACCGAAAAGACAATCGGATAATACAAAAATGCAAATCCCTGGTGAATGGCAAGTCCCACGACACCGAGCACGGTATAGCAGACACACTTCACATATGTATTCTTAATCGTAAGACCAACAAACAGTGCCAGCAGTGCAACCAACAGCATGTAGACATCCAGTCTGCCTAAATTCTGATCGTTCCACACATAGGCAATCGAAAACGGTGCGACAAGGTACAGCGCCACCGCCCCAAAGACGGCGTGCCGGATCTGATCGTTCTTAGCGACGGCAAGACGGATCATTCTCCCCAGCACAATGGCAAGCACCAGTATCGTGAGCATCGTTCCCACGGCGACGTATTTGTATGCCACCGTGTAATCCAGATACTCTCCGTAAAACAGGCGGTAAATGCTCCCGATGAGAAGCCTTGATCCCGTTCCCATGGAATAGTCCATCGCATTCCATGCCGATGACCAGCCCTGCAGGTCTAACGCCCTGCCTGTCAGAAACCAGACGATCAGGCCGGCTGCAATCACAACCTCATACGATACGGCATTCCAAAACTTTTTTATCTTCTCCATCTGCCTACCACGCAAACTTCTGTGCAAAGTAAGCATCCAGTTCCTCGATCTTGATGCGCTCCTGCTCCATCGTATCACGGTCACGCACGGTCACAGCACCGTCGTTCTCAGACTCAAAATCGTATGTTACGCAGAACGGAGTTCCGATCTCATCCTGTCTTCTGTATCTCTTACCGATATTGCCTCTGTCGTCGAATTCACAGTTATATTTCTTGGAGAGCTGTGCGAAAATCTTCTCTGCGCCCTCGTTTAACTTCTTGGAAAGCGGAAGCACTCCGACCTTAACCGGAGCCAGTGCCGGATGGAAATGAAGCACGGTTCTCATATCCGGCTTCTCCTCGGTACCGATGTTCTCCTCATCGTAAGCCGCGCATAAGAATGCCAGTACCACGCGGTCTGCACCGAGAGACGGCTCAATGACGTACGGCAGATAACGCTCATTCTTCTCATCGTCAAAGTAGGTAAGATCCTGACCGGACGTCTCCTGATGTCTGCCGAGATCATAGTCGGTACGGTCTGCGATGCCCCAGAGTTCACCCCAGCCAAACGGGAATAAGAACTCGATATCCGTCGTTCCCTTGCTGTAGAATGCAAGTTCTGCCGGATCGTGATCGCGCAGACGCATCTCGTCTTCCTTAATGCCGAGAGAGATCAGCCAGTCACGGCAGAAGCCTCTCCAATACTGGAACCACTCCAGATCGGTTCCCGGCTCGCAGAAGAACTCCAGCTCCATCTGCTCAAACTCACGGGTACGGAACGTAAAGTTACCCGGTGTGATCTCGTTACGGAAAGACTTTCCGACCTGACCGATTCCAAACGGAATCTTCTTGCGGGATGTTCTCTGGACATTCTTGAAGTTTACAAAAATACCCTGTGCTGTCTCCGGTCTTAAATAAACCGTATTCTTCGCATCCTCGGTCACGCCCTGGAATGTCTTAAACATCAGGTTGAACTGGCGGATGTCTGTAAAATTGTGCTTGCCACAGCTCGGGCACGGAACCTGATTCTCCTCGATGAAATTCTTCATCTCCTCCTGTGTCCATCCGTCTACGGAGCTCTGTAAGGTGATGCCCTTCTCCTCCGCGTAGTCCTCGATAATCTTATCCGCGCGGAAACGCTCATGGCACTCCTTACAGTCCATCAGCGGATCCGAGAAACCGCCGAGATGTCCGGAAGCCACCCACGTCTGCGGATTCATCAGAATCGCACAGTCCACACCGACATTGTACGGATTCTCCTGAATAAATTTCTGCCACCATGCTCTCTTGACGTTATTCTTCAGTTCGACGCCCAGATTGCCGTAGTCCCATGTATTTGCAAGTCCGCCGTAAATCTCCGATCCCGGATATACGAAACCTCTTGATTTTGCCAGCGCCACGATTTTGTCCATTGATTTTTCCATTCTAAATTCCTCGCCTTTCTTAGGTTATATTGTGATATGTTTATTTGTAAACAATGAAAGTATATACGTCTGTCTCGAACGAGCCGTCGCCGGACGTGCTCTCTGTCTGCTCGGTATCATCCGTATGCACCGTCTCCCCGGTCATTTCCGCCTGTTCGGTTCCCGGAAGCTGCTCGGTGCCGGTGTTCTCCTGCCCGGTCACATCCACGGATGCCGTCACACTTCCCGTCTCAAGATAATATCCGTCACGGATCGATACGCTGTCGGTTCCAGTCAGCTTCACATTCTGACAGGAGACATAGCAGATCTCACCGTCCACTTTCACATCTGTATTGGCACGGATAATAGCCACTTTCAGATCATCCTCAGAGTAAATATCCTGCTTTGTGGCAGCTCCCACAACCTTGCCTTCCTCCACGCGGGCGAACTCCCCGTCATAGACGTATCCTGCCGCCAGAGAGGCAACGACTTTCCCCTGATAGAGTTCAATTCCGTTAAACGCGGTATAATCCTCCGGTGTCTTGTACTTCATCTTAAGCTTCGCCACACCGTCTTCCACCTTAAGGCTCTCCACCTCGACTGCATTTTTGCCATGCTCCGCGGTGTAATCTTTCACCTCTGCATCCACATAGGACTTCAGTTCCGTCTCATCGTAGTAGGACTGATCGAGCGACTCCACATCCAGCGACTCTATCACGCCTTTCTTTCCCACGTACACGACACTTTCCTCTCCCTCCAGCGAGGTACCGCATCCGGAGAGAAGTCCCACACACAACAGTACACTGCAGACCGTGCACACTAATCTCTTCATCACATAATCTCCATTCTTTCTGAAAAAGTATCGGTGATATTATACTATTTTAAAAACATGATTTCAACCTTTTCCGCATCCTCAAGTATCTTTAACGACTTGAAGGCGTGTCCCACGTACACGCCAAAATAGCTGCGCAAAAGTCTGGTCAGTTCTTCCAGCACCTGCCCGCTCACGGAAAACGTATATAATTTTTCAATCCGCGCCAAGATCACGTACTGCATGGTATAGACGGTGGATTCATTCAATTCCACCGCATCTGGCGCCTCATTGCGGCATTCTGCACAGAGAATCCCGCCGCGCTTGACGGAAAACCAGGTCAGATGCTCCCTGCTGCCGCAGGAAAGACAGGAAAACACATTCGGAGCCTCGCCGTTTACCGCCAGCGCCTTCAGTTCAAACACCGCGCGCACCAGCCGGTTGTCGTAGGCACTGCTCGCAAGGGCGCGCAGCGACTGGTACAAAAGCTTTAGCATCTCGCGCTCATCGTTATTTTCCTGACAATAATAATCCGCAAATTCCAGAAAATAGAACCCGTAATATGTAGCATCAAAATCCCCGGTCAGCTCCCGGAAATAGTTCTGAATCGTCGCTCTGGCAAGCGTGTAAGCACTTCTTCCCTCGAACAGCTCGAACTCTCCGAAGCAAAACGGATTGGCAGCTGCGAGAAGCTGGCTGTTCGGCCGCCTCGCTCCCCGCGCAAATGCTGTGATCTTCCCTCTTTCTTTTGTCAGCAGTGTAATCCGCTTGTCATATTCGCCAATCGGCATTACCTGTAAGACCATCCCGGTCACCACAATATTGTTTCCCATCCGGCTGCTCTTCCCCCGCCAAAATATTACTGCTCTCCTGCACATCCACTGCATTCCGGTAGCGCAGGTAATCAGTCACTCTTCCTGATACTAAAAAGTCTCTCCAGGCTTCCTCCATCGGCATATCCTCCGTTTCTTTGACGCTTCCCGCCTCTAAGATTAGGTTCTCCGATGGCTCCGCCATTATACCAGCAAAAAATTGGCAGTATCAGATATCGTCTTTATTGTACCCGAAGTTCTTCATCATCAGTTCGCTGTCGCGCCAGTCCTTGCGCACCTTCACCCACAGTTTTAAGTTCACCTGCGTATCCAAAAGCCGCTCCATCTCGTAGCGGGCGTTCGATCCGATCTTTTTTAACATCGAACCGCCTTTTCCGATGATGATGCCCTTGTGGGAATCGCGCTCACAGACGATCGTTGCATCGATGTCGATGATGTTCTGCCCTCTCCGCTCCTTCATCCGGTCAATGTAGACCGCGATGCCGTGCGGGATCTCATCATCCAGAGCATGAAGCGCCTTCTCACGGATAATCTCCGCGACAATGGCACGTTCCGGCTGGTCTGTAACCGTCTCCTCGTCATAGAACATCGGTCCGTACGGCAGGTACTTAAAAATCACGTCCACAACCGTATCCAGATTCTGCTCCCGGAGCGCCGATGCCGGAACGATCTCTGCAAAATCAAACACCTTGCGGTAAGCATCGATATACTCCAGGATCTTTTCCCGCTCCACGGTATCCACCTTGTTGATAATTAAGATGACCGGCGTTTTCGTCTTCTTTAGCTGCTTTATGATATGCTGCTCGCCTGCCCCGATAAACGTGGACGGCTCCACCAGCCAGAGAATGACATCCACCTCCGAAAGCGTGTGCTCCGCCACATTCACCATATACTCTCCAAGCTTATTCTTCGCCTGATGAATGCCCGGCGTATCCAAAAACACAATCTGTCCGCGCTCCATATCCGTATACACGGTCTGGATGCGGTTTCTGGTCGTCTGCGGCTTGTTCGACGTGATAGCAATCTTCTGACCGATCAGATGATTCATCAGCGTCGATTTTCCCACATTCGGTCTTCCTATAATCGTCACAAATCCGGATTTAAAATTATCTTTCATCGTTCTCCTCGTTTCTGTACTGTTTTCCCCGCCCCGCATCAGGTCAGGCTCTCAAGTGTCTCAAACATCTGTTTTTCCGATGTCAGCACATCTTCATTGCCGATCACACACAGGCTGCCGTCTGAGAGCACCGACGCAATCAAAGGCTTCAATGCGCGGATGTCCGCCGGCTGTGCCCCGATAATCTGGCTCCGCTCCTTTGAAAGCGTCTCGTAGTCCAGCTCCTGCAGATAGGCTGTCATCGAACGCGCACCCTTCGCGCTCGGGTTCATCGGCGTGTCCATATCGCTGATCGTTCCGATGATATATCCTGTCATCTCGCGCTCATCGGCATCAAACTTCTCAAGGTACGCCGGAATGCCGTCATAAATCTCATTCGTTGCAGAGAGATTCGGATCCCGGTAGGACACAAAATACGTATCTCCGTTCCTCATATATCCGTTCATGCAGCCATAAGCGCCGCCCTTGACGCGGACATTGATCCACAGGTAATCGTATCCTAAAATTACTTTTAAGATGCGGAGCGCCCCGTGATAGGAAAAGCCGTGTGCGGCATAATTTCCGGCACGCGCCACATACTGCACCTGGGATGCATCCATAAATCCCTCGTTCTTTTTTGCCAGCGGATAGGACGGCATAGAGCGATTCTTACCCGGCTGATCCGGCACATACAATACATTTTTCAATGCAGCCGACGCCTGCGTCACCGCCGGGATCTCCGACTCCTCACAGGTTGCACTCACCAGCATACGCTCCGCTGTAAAAATGGTTTTCACAAGGGAGGACAGCTTCTCCATCAGCTGCTGCTTTTTCTCCTCAAAATGCTCCTCGTAGTCCGCGATCACGCGATAGCAGGCAATGCCCGCCGTCGCATCCTGGCAGTAGGCAGCCGTCGAAAAATACGACAGCGCTCTCGTATATGCCACGGAATGTCCGGAAGCGCTCAGTCCCGCCTGTAATCTCGACTTTAACTGTGCCAGTATCTCGTAGATGCGCTTCTCATCCGCAAGATGCGAGGTCAGAAGGATCTCTTTGATCAGGCGCATTGCATCCGGCAGTCTCGATGCGAGCACCTTCGTGCGCACCTCATAGTAAAGTCCGATTTCGCCCTGCTTTTTGACGTTTGGGTAGATGCCGATGCTGCTGCCGATTCCTCCGGTGTACATATTGATCTCATTGGCAAGCGCCGCGTAAGAATGATCGTCCGTATCCACATATCCCAGCACCGCCTTTAGGATGCCAAGGTAAGGCAGATCCTCCGGCAGAATATCGCACACATCAAACAGATAGGTCAGGTAATCAATGCCGTTCGTGTCCATCTCATGCGCAACGATGGAAACGCCCTCCGTCTCAATCTCACGGTTAAGAAGCGGCGCCGTCTCTTTTTTCAGATCCGCTCTCGTAAGGCGTGGAATCTTCTCTAAGTCTTCCTTCGGCGACGGCTCTTCCTGATACTGCTTTAAGTGCTTCGTGTCTGCGATCAGCTTCTTTCGCTCTTCCCTGGACAATCCCGCTTTGTATTCGGCCAGCTTCTTCTCCAGCGCGGCATCTCTCTTTGCGCCCAGCCCCTGCTCCGGCACCGTAATCACTACCGACGCATGCGGATTGTCCAGCAGATAAGTCTTTACCAGCTCCTCATAATATCCGGTTCCGATCTGATCCTTCAAAAACTGATAGGTGTCCAGCGCTTCCAGATGCATAAACGGCTGCATATCATCGAACAGCCAGCTGTCCAGACACTGGATTCCGTAGAGCAGTCCCTTCGGGAACTGTCCGAAATCCGCCTCCCGGAAACGGAACTCCGAGCTGTTGATTCCGGCTAACAATGCGTTTTGATCAATTCCGTCTGCCACCTGTGCCTGCAGCGTCTCACGGATCACCTGCAAAAACTGCTCCTTCTGCTCCTGATTCGCATTTTTTGCAATCACAGAAAATACCGGCTGCAGCGTGCTGTTATCATAGCCGCCGCCGATGTCCATACCGATTCCCGCATCGATCAGCGCCTGCTTAAGCGGCGCTCCCGGCGCAGAAAGCAGTGCGTAGTCCAAAACGTCAAACGCCTGGTATAACTTTTTGTCCAGAACGGTTCCGACCACCACATTGTAAGACAGGTAGCTGTTGTCCGTAAGCGGCTCCCCCGATGCCACCGGATAAGGCTTTACGATCTCCACCGGCGCGGCGAACGGCTTCTGCATCCGGATTGCGGAATCCAGCTCGATCTGCTCGTATTTTCCAAGGTATTCCTCATCCATCCAGCGCAGCTTTTCTTCGATGTCCATATCCCCGTACAGATAGATATAGGAATTGCACGGATGATAATACTTTCTGTGGAAGTCCAGGTACTGCTCATAGGTAAGCTCCGGAATATGCTCCGGATCGCCGCCGGACTCGTTTGCGTAAGAGGTATCCGGGAACAGTGAATTTAAAATCAGGCGCTCCAACACATCATCCGGGGACGAGAAAGCGCCCTTCATCTCGTTGTATACCACACCGTTGATCGTTACCGGCGCATCTTCATCCTCCAGCTCGTAATGCCAGCCTTCCTGCTCAAAGATCTCTCTGTGCTTGTAGATGTCCGGATGAAACACCGCATCCATATAGACACTCATCAGGTTCTGAAAATCCGCATTGTTGCAGCTCGCCACCGGATAGATGGTCTTCTCCGGGTACGTGATCGCATTTAAAAATGTGTTGAGCGATCCCTTGACCAGTTCCACGAACGGATCCTTGACCGGATATTTGTCCGATCCGCAGAGCACTGTGTGCTCAATGATGTGCGGCACACCGGTCGAATCCTCCGGCGGTGTGCGGAAGCCGATGTAAAACACCTTGTTCTCATCGTCGTTGGAGATCACGGTGATTCTCGCCCCGCTCTTTTTATGGCGCAGAATATATCCCATCGAATGGATATCCTTTAACTCCTGCTCACCAAGCAGCTCATATGCTGTCAATTCTGAAAGCTTCATAAATCCATAATTCCTTTCCTGCCCGGTCATCCTGTATGTCCGGTATTCACACTGTGTTCTATTATAACAGCTTTTCCCATTCTGCAAAAGAGTAAACTATCTATAGATTTTGTCTGGAACACTCTGCGAACGGTGCCGGCAAAGTACCACATGAAAGTTCCTGAAATTGTCCCTGATTTGCTGGGCACCTGCCAGATTGTCCAAACGCAAAAAAGAGACTGCCTGAATGCGGCAGCCTCCTCCCATGTCTTCACAGATATATTCTACTGATAAGAACTCCCTATGCGATGCGTGTCACATTCGCTGCCTGCGGTCCCTTTGCACCCTCAGTCACCTCGAACTCGACCTTCTCGCCGTCCTTTAACTCCTTGAATCCATCCATATTCAGTGCGGAAAAATGTACGAATACATCGTTGCCCTCTGCATCTGAAATGAAGCCATAGCCCTTCTTGGCATTAAACCACTTTACAGTACCCTGCTGCATAATTCTAAAAACCCTCCTCAATACAGTTCTGACATTACAGACTATTCCTGTCTGTATAAAACAACAAATTGAAATTAGCACATTTTACCTTTTTTGTCAATCTTTTTCTGTCATTATTGTTTAATTTGCACATCAATCTGCTGGTATGGGATAGAAATTCCCTTCGCATCCAGCGCATACTTGATATTTTCCGTCATGCGCCAGCGCGCCGGCCAGTAATCCCCGGTCTTAACCCAGACCCTGAGTCCGATGTCCACCGAAGATGCCGCCAGGTTGTCCACATATACCACAGGCTTCTCCTCCGGGATTCTGGCTTCCTCCTTCTCCGCCACCGCATAGATCACATCTTTGGCAGTGCGGATATCCGCTTCATAGGCGATGCCCACCACGAGATCCACACGCCGTCTGTCTTTGTTTGTCACGTTGGTAAGACTGCTGTTGGAAAGCGTACCGTTCGGTATCACAATCAGCTTGTTGTCCACGGTAAGCAGTTTGGTATAAAAAATAGAGATCTCCGTGACCGTTCCCTCATTATTGTGGGAATGTTCAATGATGTAATCCCCGACCTTGAACGGCTTTAACAGCAAAATCAGCACGCCGCCCGCAAAATTCGACAGGCTTCCCTGCAACGCCAGACCGACCGCCACACCCGCCGATCCAAGCACCGCCACCGCTGATGTCGTCGCAATTCCAAACAATCCCATAATGATAAAAATCAGCACTACATACAGCGAATACTTGATCACCGGTATCATGAACTGCTTGACGCCCTCATCGGTTCCCGCCCGGTCCATCGAGCGCCGCACCAGCTTTGTGATCCACTTGATGATCCTGCCTCCGATCACATACACAAGCAGTGCGATCAGAATCTGGAATGCGAAGTTTAACAGATCCGGCACCAGCCCTTCCAGCCATGTACGGATAATCCCCGGATTCTTTGCTACCTCCTCAATTCCCTCCTGTGCATGGTTCAATGCCTCCACGGTCTCCGTGGTCGACGGGAATGCATCTGTCTGTGCCGCCAGATACCTTCCCTGTTCCAAAAGTGCCGCTATCCCGTTCACTCTCTCGTCCTCCATCCGACTTTATAATCTTTCTTAAATTTCATGAATAAACAGACCGCTCCTTAGCTTCGGCTCGAACCAGGTCGATTTCGGCGGCATGATCTCGCCCGCGTCCGCGATCGCCATCAGTTCCTCCACCGTGGTGGGAAACATGGAAAAGGCAAGTTTCATATCGCTGTTCGCTCTTTTTTCAAGTTCGCCAAGCCCGCGTATACCGCCGATAAAATCAATTCTGTCATCGTTTTTCGGATCTTTTATGCCCAAAACGGGATCCAGCAGATTATTCTGCAAAACGGAAACATCCAGCGAATCCACAAGATCCAGATCCTGAAGGATCTTATCCTTTGCAGAAAGCGAATACCACTGAGAATCCAGATACATGCCGAACGTGTGTCTTTTGACGGGGGCAAAAGGCTTTTCCTACTTTTTCACTTCAAAGGCATCGGAGATCCTGCCGATAAATTCAGCCGGCGTAAAGCCGTTTAGATCTTTCACGACCCGGTTGTAATCCATAATGTGCAGATCCGAATCCGGAAACGCAACGGCAAGAAAGAAATTAAACGCCTCGCTGCCTGTATAGCCGCCGTTTTCATACCGTTTCATCTGGCCCACACGCACAGCGGATTCACATCTGTGGTGCCCATCCGCAATATAAAATGCTTTTACGGATTCAAAAAGTTCCGTAAGCCGGGAGATCACCGCGGCATCATCAATAACCCAAACCGTTTGCAGCGCGCCCGCCGCCTCAAAATTATACACCGGCCTGTGGCGGGCGGCAAAATCTTTTACCAGATCCGATATTTCGTCCTTTTTTCGGTAAGTAAGGAAAATCGGGCCGGTATTCGCATT
>ERZ779892.2215-NODE-2215-length-15599-cov-3.497877_pt1 | contig 15599 bp, 15 predicted proteins | sample MGYA00511552_ERZ779892 | MGnify/ENA primary metagenome ERZ779892 (study PRJEB29588, sample SAMEA2154561) | human gut metagenome | biome: human gut; feature: human-associated habitat; material: faeces | place: Denmark | collected 2008/2010 ... | reverse complement strand
GGCTGCGGCAGAGCTGATCTGCGCAGGCTGCGTCTGCACGGTTGTGATTGCCGGGCGGATGGCTTCCGTACGCGGAAGCAGGCTCAGCGGGCTTTCGACGGAAAACGGGAAAACCAGCCGCACAGCGACGATGCCCCAAAGCAGGACGTTGAACCACTTGGGTGCTCTGCGCAGGCAGAGACGCAGAAGAAGCACTGTAAGCACAAGCCAGCTTGCGCAGACGCTCATGTTGAGAATTTTCAGAAAGAGTGCGCTCATTGTGTTTCTCCTCTACGGATGCGGTCGATCATCTGCTGTACCTCGTCAAGTTCCTGCTCAGACAGATCCTGCCGTTTTGTAAATGCGGCGATAAAGGTAGGCAAAGACCCCTCGAATTTTTTCTCGACCAGGTCGTCAATCTCGCAGGCCTGCGCCTCATCCTTGGAAACAAGCGCGGTCACAATACCGTTTTCGTTTTTCAGGATTCCGCGCTCACCAAGCCGCTTGATGATCGTGTAGGTTGTCGTTCGCTTCCAGCCCAGCTGCTCCAGGCAAAGCTTTGCAAGCTGCGCTGCCGTGACCGGCTCATGCTTCCATAGAATCAGGCAGAAGCGATATTCTCCTTCGTGGATTTTCGGAATTTCCGTTTTCAACACCTCCTGTCTACTCGTGTAGAATATGGGAACATTCTACACGAGTAGACGGACAATGTCAATAGGCTTACAAAAAATTTCATGACAGGTATCTTTTGCGGCCGTGTGTGCCATTGGTATCTGCCGCTGAAAGACGAAAAGACAAAGCCGGGGCCCCGCAGCAGTTTGCTGCGAAGACCCCGGCAAAAGAAAGGGGAATGGGCTATTGTTCGGAGAGAGACTTGACGTGCAGGCGGGCGATTGCCCGTGCCAGCGTCAGATGCGCTTCGCGGTATTCCCGGATGGAGCGTTTTTGCAGAATGGCTTCCTTCGCGGCGTCTGCCGCGTGCTGTGCGCGCAGGCAGTCGATATCCTCCGGCCGTTCAGCCGAGTCTACCAGTACCAGCACATCATTGTCTTCAATCTTGACCACGCCGGAGGAGACTGCTGCGATTTGTTCCGCGCCCTCTGGGACGCGCAGGCGCAGTGTGCCGGGGATGATCGCGCTGATTGTGTTAGCGTGCCCGGCCCAGATGCCGTACTGTCCGTCCGGTGCGGGGATGATCAGCGATTCGCACGGACCGTCGTAAAACGTGTGGTCGGCGGCCAGAATATGCACGCGGAAGCTGTTCACAGCGAAGCCTCCTTTTTAAGCTGCTCTGCCTTGCGGACAGCCTCGTCAATCGTGCCGACGTTATAAAAGGCCGCTTCCGGATAGGCGTCCATATCGCCGCTCAAAATCGACTGGAACCCGCGCAGCGTCTCGGTCAGCGGGACGTAAACGCCCGGAATGCCGGTGAACTTCTCCGCGACATGCGTCGGCTGGGAAAGAAACCGTTGGATTTTTCTGGCCCGTGCGACAGTCAGCTTATCCTCCTCGCTCAATTCGTCCATACCGAGAATCGCAATAATGTCCTGCAATTCCTTGTATTTCTGCAGCATCTCCTGTACGCGCCGGGCCGTCTCATAATGCGCCTGCCCAACGATGGATGCCTCCAGAATCCGGGATGAGGATGCCAGTGGATCGACGGCAGGGTAGAGGCCCTGTTCAGCAATCTTCCGGCTCAGAACGGTCGTCGCGTCCAGATGCGTAAATGTCGTGGCCGGGGCCGGGTCAGTCAGATCGTCTGCCGGGACATAGACGGCCTGCACAGACGTGACCGAGCCGTTGGAGGTCGAGGCGATGCGCTCCTGCAGCGCGCCCATTTCCTCCGCCAGCGTCGGCTGATAGCCGACGGCGGATGGCATGCGGCCAAGCAGCGTCGAAACCTCGCTGCCTGCCTGCACAAAGCGGAAAATGTTGTCGATGAACAGCAGAACGTCCTTCTTTTCGGTATCACGAAAATATTCGGCCATCGTCAGACCGGAAAGCGCTACGCGCATGCGCACGCCGGGCGATTCGTTCATCTGTCCGAAGACCAGCGCCGTCTTTTGCAGCACACCGCTCTCGTGCATTTCGTTCCAGAGGTCATTGCCCTCACGGCTGCGCTCGCCGACGCCGGTGAAGACGGAATAGCCGCCGTGCTCCGTTGCGACGTTGTGAATGAGTTCCTGAATGAGCACCGTTTTGCCGACACCTGCGCCGCCGAACAGACCAATCTTGCCGCCCTTTGGATACGGCTCCAGCAGGTCGATGACCTTGATGCCTGTCTCCAGCAGTTCTGTTGCCGGGCGCTGTTCAGAAAAAACCGGGGGCTTGCGGTGAATTTCCCACTGCGGTGTCTCACTGGGCAAGGCACCCTCGCCGTCGATGGGTTCGCCCAATACGTTAAACATCCGGCCAAGCGTTGCTTCACCGACTGGTACCTGAATGCCGGTGCCGGTCGCCTTGACCGGCATGCCGCGTGAAAGCTGCTCGCTTGCGCCCAGCAGCACACAGCGCACACGCGTCGCGGAAAGCTGCTGCACGACCTCCATCACGCGAACTTCGCCGTGTAGCGTGACATGCAGCGCCTCGCGGATAGCGGGCAGCTGCCCCGTTTCAAAGCCGCAGTCCACGACAGGGCCGGAAACGGTCAGAATTTTACCTGTATTCATAGTGTCTGCGCCTCCCTTGCGTTTCGCCGCTGCGCGGCTGCGCCTGCGGTGATTTCTGTAATTTCCTGTGTGATCTCTGCCTGCCGCAGCCGCTGATAATCGGAGGAAAGCGTAGCCAAGAGCGCCTCGGCGTTGTCGTTGGCCGTGCGCATGGCCGTCATTCTGGCGTTCTGCTCGCTGCAAAAGCTGTCAACCAGCGCGCTATAGAGAAAGCCTGATACATAACTCGGAATCAGCGTATCGAGAACCGTTTCGATAGACGGTTCAAAGCGGAACGGCGTCTTGACCGCCTTTTCTTCCGGTCTGGACGCGAACGTCTGGCGGTGGAAGGGCAGCAGCCGCGTGGACTTTGCCTCCTCCGTCATGGCGTTTTTCATGTCGGTGTAAATGACGAAGATTTTTTGCACCTGCCCGCTGTCGTAGAAATCGAGAAGCGTACTGCTGATCTCGCGGGCACGCTGCATGGTCGGGTTCTGCGCAGTGTAGAGGAAGCTCCGCTCGACCGGGATCTGATGGTGCGCAAAATACTGCCGTCCATACTCGCCGACGACAAAGAGCTTCGCATCGGCGTGCTCGTTCAGAAGCCGCTGCGCCTCGCGCAGCACGTTCTGGTTATACATACCGGCCAGACCCTTGTCTGCGGTGATGACGAGATAGGCATAGGTTCCGCGGAGCGGATGATCGTCGCCGGGATAGAAATACCGGCTCTCCACGCCCTCGACCGTGCGGAAGACGCGCTTGATCTCGCTGCGCAGCGCGTCAAAATAGGGCCGCGTCCGGTCGAGTTCCGCGCGAGCTTTCCGCAGCTTGGTTGACGCGATGAGATACATCGCGTTCGTGATCTTCTGCGTGTCACGCACGCTCTCGATGCGGTCCTTGATCTCCTTTGTGCTGGCCATCAGTGCTCACCGTCCGGGTTCAGTTGCTGCGCGATGAAGCGCTTTGCCGCGTCAAGGATCTGCGCGCAGTCCCCGTCTGTCAGCTGGCCGGTCGTGTCGATCCGGCTGCAGAGGGCGGAGAGCTGCTGCTCCAATGCGGCGAGCAGCTTCTGCGCGGTGCTCCGCACCTGCGCGGGCGGCACGGGCAAAAAGACATGACCGAGCGCGCTCACGAGCAGGAGCACCTGCGCGTGCTGGGAATATGGGTGGGACTGCTCCTGCCGCAGCAGCTGCATGAGCCCCTGCCCGTAGGCGAGCTGGCGGCGCGTCGCGTCGTCCAGATCGCTGGAAAACTGCATGAAGACCTCCATCTCGCGGTACTGCGCCAACTCCAGACGGATCGCGCCAGCAGCCTTTTTCATGGCCTTCGTCTGCGCCGCGCCGCCGACACGGGACACGGACAGACCGACGTTGACCGCCGGTCGCTGGCCCGCGAAGAACAGGCTGCTCTCCAAAAAGATTTGGCCATCGGTGATGGAGATGATATTCGTCGGGATGTACGCGGAAACATCGCCCGCCTGCGTTTCAACGATGGGAAGCGCTGTCATGCTGCCGCCGCCCAGATGGTCGGCCAGATGCGCCGCGCGTTCGAGAAGACGCGAATGCAGATAAAAGACGTCGCCGGGGTAGGCCTCACGGCCGGGAGACCGCTTCAGAAGCAGGCTCAATGCGCGGTACGCGACCGCATGCTTGGAAAGATCGTCGTACACAATCAGCACGTCGCGCCCCTGATGCATGAAGTATTCGCCCATCGCGCAGCCTGCGTAGGGAGCGATGTACTGCAGCGGCGCGGAATCGCTGGCCGCCGCGCAGAGGACGATGGTATACCGCAGCGCGTCGTGCGCCTGCAGCGCCTGCACGAGCTGCGCAACGCTCGACGCCTTCTGGCCGATGGCGACATAGATGCACACGACGTTCTGATCCTTCTGGTTGAGGATCGTGTCGAGCGCAATGGCCGTCTTGCCGGTTTGGCGGTCGCCGATGATCAATTCACGTTGTCCCCGTCCGATAGGAATCATGGCGTCGATGGCCTTGATGCCTGTCTGCAGAGGTTCAGATACCGGTTGGCGGTAAATGACTCCGGGAGCTTTGCGTTCCAGCGGCATTTCGAAAAGTTCCCCTCCTACGGTGCCTCTTCCGTCCAAAGGAACGCCCAACGGGTCGATGACGCGCCCCAGCATGTTCTCGCTGACCCGTATGGAGGCGATACGTCCCGTACGTTTCACAATCATGCCCTCTTTGATGAGGTCGGTGGCTCCTAAGAGGACAGCGCCCACGTTGTCTTCTTCCAGGTTCATCACCACTCCCATCACTCCGTTTTCAAATTCCAATAATTCATTGGCCTCGGCATGGAGCAATCCATAAATACGTGCCACGCCGTCGCTGACCTGCAACACCGCGCCCACCTCGTCGAACTGGATGGACGTGTTGATTCCTTTGAGTTGTTGGAGCAATACCTCCGAAACCTCGCTGGGTCTTATCTTATCTGGCATATTCTTGTTTCCTTTTCATTATACGATTCTTCTGTTTTTCTCGATGAACTGTTTCTTCACGCGTTTCAACTGTCCGGCTATGCTGGCGTCGATTCGCCAATAGCCGATTTCCAGAATGCCGCCACCGATGATGTCGGGGTCTACTTTGGTGTTGAATTCCACCGTGCGTCCCCGATAGCGTTTCAGGATGAGCGCTTTCAGCTCGTTGAGGGTTTCCTCCGGTAGCGGCATTGCCGTGACAAGTTTCCCCTGACGTATTTTTTTCTTTTTCCGATATAAGAATAAGAAAGAATGCAGGATGAAAGCCAATAGCTTTTCGCGCCTTTTTTCAAGTAGCAGATAGAAGAATTTGGTCAGCTCTTCGCATGTGTCCGCTCCGGCGGTAGCATTGTACAAGAGCTTTATTTTCTCTGTACGGCTCACCATCGGATTCTCTATCGTATGGCGGAACTCCGGAAGCTGGTTGTATTGGAACAGGAGTTGTTGGGCCTGTTCGTACACCAAGGTTTCGTGTCCGTTCTCGCATGCGAAGAGCAACAATGCGCGGGCATAACGTCTTGCAATAATTCCTATATCCATTATTCAATGTTGTTGTTTGATTTAACTTCGTCCAACAGTCTGTTCACTAATTCAAGCTGTTCCTTATCATCAGACAGTTTTTTACGCAATACCTTTTCAGCCACATCTACAGACAGTATCGCTACTTGCCGACGTATGTCGTTGATGGCGCTTTCTTTTTCCGCAGCTATCTGGTGGCGGGTTTCATCCAAAGCTTTCCGCGCTTCGGTGCGAGCCCGTTCGCGTGCTTCGGCGATGATGCGGTCGCGCGTGGCGGAAGCTTCTTTCAGTATGGCGGTCTGCTCTTCGTGTGCCCGTGCCAGCAGTGCTTCGCTTTCGGCTTTTACCTGCTGCAACTGCTCGTTGGCCTGGCGGGCAGCCTCCAGCGAACTGTCTATGTATTGTTTCCGTTTGTCCACCATTCCGGTGATGACAGGAAATGCGTATTTAGCCAAGATGAAGAATACGATTCCGAATATAATCACCATCCAGAACAGTGTGCCCGGATCCGGGGTTAGCAGTCCCATAAGCAACAACGGTTTAGAGGAACAATGTCAAAAGACAAACGACAATGGCGATGAGGGCTACACCTTCTATCAAAGCTGCCGCGATGATCATATTCATACGTACGTTGTTGGATTCCGACGGTTGTCGTGCAATGGCGTCCATGGCCGACCCGCCGATGCGTCCGATACCTATACCTGCACCCAAAACGGCAATACCAGCGCCAATCGCTGCACCCAACTTGGTAAGACCTATACCTCCGATAGCTTGTAATAAAATGGATAATAACATAATGTTTCTGTTTTTAAGGGTTATACTTAATTTTCTAATAGTTTTCCTTTAATTCTCTTCTTTTACGCGTGACAGTCCGATGAACACGGCCGACAACATGGTGAATACATACGCCTGGATGAAGGCTACAAGAAGTTCCAGCATGTCCATGAAGATACCGAAAAGTACGGATATGACCGTCATGGAACCGTTGATGACCGGACCTGCCTTCACCGTAATGAAGATAATGGCTACCAAACTTAGGATGGCTGCGTGCCCGGCCATGATGTTGGCAAACAGACGGATCATCAAAGCAAATGGTTTGGTGAAAATCCCGAATAGCTCAATCATAGGCATGAGAGGCACGGGAACTTTCAACCACATGGGAACTTTCGGCCAAAAGATATCCTTCCAATAGGCTTTTGTTCCGCAGATGTTGGTGAAGAGAAAGGTGCACAATGCCAATACCAATGTAATGGCAATGTTTCCCGTGACGTTAGCTCCTCCCGGAAAGATTGGAAGAATACCCATCAGGTTGTTAACCAGAACGAAAAAGAACGCGGTCAGCAAGTAGGGAGCGTATCTCCGGTAGTCTTCCCCGATACATCCTTTGATGACTTCATCGTTTATCATGACCACCAGAGCCTCTATCATGCCCACACCGCCTTTAGGTGCCCCTTCGCTCACTTCGTGACGCTTGTACCAACGCGCACATCCCAGCATGATGGCCACCAATATGACGCTGTTGATGAACAGTGCCAGCACGTTTTTGGTGATGGAGATGTCGAACGGACGGATTTCTTCTCCCGTGGCGTCTTTTTCTACGATTTTATTTTTGTATTCGCCATCCGGTGCGATGTATAATCCTTCGTATCGGGCCTGGTTTCTCAGACGGGCAGAAGAAAATATATGCCAACCGGAAGAGCTTTTCACAATCACGGGCAAGGGGATGCGTATGGAGGCATCTCCGATGTCTGTGATATGCCATTCGTATGCGTCTTCGATGTGGCCGAAAACGATTTCGTACACATCTATTTCTTGGGTTTCTTCAGCCTGTGCCTGCCGTGGCATGAACATCAACAGGCATAAACCTATACAGCATAAATATTTTAGTAGCTTCATTCCTTAAACTTATCTTTTTATGCAGCCTGACCTGAAAGGGGTCAGGCCGTCGCTTCCGTTACGCAGACGGAGACTGTGTTGTCATTCACTTCTACAAAACCACCTGAAATGTTCAAGCAGATCTTGTCTTTTCCACTCCGGTAAACGACTTCTCCTGCGTCGAGGGACGAAATCAGGGGCGCGTGGTTGTGGAATACGGCGAACTGTCCGGCACTGCCGGAAAGTCTTACGTACTTCACCTGGCCTTCGAACAACGTCTTTTCCGGCGACACGATGAGCAAATGAATTTTATCCTCTTCCATACGATTTAGTTTTGGGCTGCGCTCAACAATTCTTTTCCTTTGGCAATGGCGTCTTCAATGGTGCCCACGTTGAGGAAAGCCTGTTCGGGAAGGTCGTCCACCTCTCCGTCCAATATCATTTTGAATCCTTTGATGGTGTCTTCGATGGATACCATGACGCCCGGCACGCCCGTAAACTGTTCGGCCACGGCAAAGGGTTGCGACAGGAAACGTTGTACCCGTCGTGCGCGGTTCACCGTCAGACGGTCTTCGTCCGAAAGCTCGTCCATGCCGAGGATGGAAATGATGTCTTGCAGCTCCTTGTTCCGTTGCAGGATTTGTTTGACGCGCTGTGCCGTTTCGTAATGTTCCTGTCCCACGATGAGCGGATCAAGAATACGGGATGTGGATTCCAAGGGATCCACCGCAGGATAAATGCCCAACTCCGTGATTTTACGGCTCAGTACGGTCGTGGCATCCAGATGCGTGAATGTCGTGGCCGGGGCAGGGTCGGTCAAGTCGTCGGCAGGCACGTACACAGCTTGTACAGATGTAATAGAGCCGTTCTTCGTGGACGTGATACGTTCTTGCATCTGTCCCATTTCGGAAGCCAGTGTCGGCTGATAACCCACGGCCGAGGGCATACGTCCCAACAGGGCGGACACTTCGGAACCGGCCTGGGTGAAACGGAAGATGTTGTCGATGAAGAACAGGATGTCACGCGGTCCGTCTCCCTTATTGTTGTCACGGAAAGACTCGGCTAAGGTCAGACCGGAAAGCGCTACGGAAGAACGTGCGCCCGGCGGTTCGTTCATCTGTCCGAATACCATGGCCACTTGGGATTTTTCTACCTCGTCCATGTCTACTTTCGACAGGTCCCAATGCCCGGCTTCCATGCTTTTCAGGAATTCGTCGCCGTATTTGATGACACCGGACTCAATCATTTCGCGTAGCAGGTCGTTACCCTCACGCGTACGTTCTCCCACACCGGCGAACACGGAAAAGCCGTTATGCTTTTTGGCAATGTTGTTGATGAGCTCCTTGATTAATACCGTTTTTCCTACGCCCGCCCCACCGAACAATCCGATTTTTCCTCCTTTCAGATAGGGTTCCAACAGGTCTATCACTTTGATGCCCGTGAAAAGCACTTCCTGAGTGGTGGAAAGGTCTTCAAACTTAGGAGGATCCCGATGGATGGGAAATGCTCCGGTTTCGTCTAATGCCTGCATGCCGTCGATGGCTTCGCCTACGACGTTCATGACCCGTCCGCGAATCTGTGCGCCCACCGGCATGGTGATGGGTTTTCCGGTAGAGACCACTTTCATGCCGCGTTGCAGGCCGTCCGTACTATCCATGGCGATGGTGCGCACCGTGTCTTCTCCGATGTGTTGCTGCACTTCCACGATCAATGTCTTGCCGCCCGGACGTTGGATTTTCAGAGCGTCGTGTATGCTCGGAAGGTTTGCGTTCTGTTCTTTCTCGCTGTGCTCGAAATGAACGTCTACCACCGGGCCGATAATTTGCGATATGTGTCCTAATACCTCTGCCATAAATGATGTTTATACCTTAATTATATATAATCGTTTTATTTGTTTCGTGTCCTTTTTACCTGTCGAACCGATTGTTTTGTCGTTGGCTGTCGTTGAACGTGGCGAACCGCTTGGGTTTCTCAACATTCTTATACATTATTTAATGTCCATCGTCTCTTTCTTTCGCTTCGTTTATAATAGTTTAACCCAGAGACGTTTTCATTTTTCTTGTCTCAAAGTTAGGAGTAATTTCTCTTTTTCGTAAATTTGTAGAATTAATAATATTCATGATTTCTATTGATTTTTCTTATGGAACTGACTCCGCTGAAATATTTCGTCAAGTTGGCAGACGTGCTTTCGTTTACTGAAGCCTCCAAAGAGCTTTTTATCACGCAGAGCACCTTGTCGTTAAGCATCAAGCAACTGGAAGAGGAACTCGGCGTGACGCTGTTCGACCGCATCGGGAAGAAAATCTACCTGACGGATGCCGGACGGGATTTTTTAGACTGTTCCCGTAAAGCGATAGAGGAGGTGGCGTATGGCGTACAGCATTTGAAGGAAATGCAGCATGTCTATACGGGAAAGATAAAAATAGGAGTAATATACAGCCTCTTCCCTTTGCTGAATATCTGCGTGTTGAAGTTTACGAAGGCTTTCCCTAAAGCGGAATTGTCGATTGTGTATTCCCATTCCGTATTGGAACTGGTGGAGCTGATTAATTCCAACAAACTTGATTTTGCGTTGAGTTACAATCCGCAAGATGTCTCTGCGCTTACGGAGTCCACGGAATACGCTTGCATGCCTTTATGCGTCATAGCCCACGAGACCCACCCGGTGGCCATCCGGAAACATTTCTCTTTATCGGACTTGAACGAGTTCCCCGTCATCTTCTTGGACAAAGAGCTGTACACCCGGAAAGTCATAGACCGCATGCTGGCCCAATATAGGATAAAGGTAAAGCCGCAGATAGAAGTCAATAGTACGCCTTTATTGCTTGACATGCTGCGCACGGGGCATTGGATTTCCATTTTGCCGCAAGACATGACGGTGAGCAGTCCGGATTTGAAGGCTGTGCCGATTAAGGAGAAAACGGAGATGATGCACATCAGCCTTCTCTCTCTTAAAGGTAAAAGGCACTCTTTGCTGACGGAGAAATTTCTGGAGGTGTTGAGGCAGGAGACGCAAGAAATAGAAGAGCATCGGGTTGCCGGGGGAAAAGATTCGGATTTGTTCGAAGGGAAACCCACCGGAGGAGGAGCATGATGCGGAACTTGTATATCGAGAATAGGTGAAATGCCGGATAGGATTGAATTTTGTTTTAGACTTTATACTGAATAAAATAGGATATGAGAAAAAATATTTGGATTATCGTGAGCGGGTTGGTCTGCTTTTCGGCTTGCAGGTCTGTGCAGGCTCCCCAACTTATCGGGGGAAATAAGGATGAACATGGTTGTCTTACGGCGGCCGGTTATACGTGGAGTGAACTCCGCCGGGACTGTATCCGCATTTTTGAAGACGGTGTGCGGGTGGACGCCCCGTCTTTGCAACCCTCTTTGACATCGTATGCCGTGTTTGCGGCAGACAGCAGCCGGGTGGAGGTTTTCCGTCCGTCTCCGTTCCGGAACGAGATACTCGACCGTAAGGGAGGCGTTTGGCAGGGCAAGACCTGCAAGTTGTATCGGACTGGAGACCGGTGGGAACTTCGCGAAAGGTGAAATCAAACAAAATGACTTTGTATGGAACGAATTATCAATCATTTTACAGACGACGACCTGTATAAGTTCACCATGTGCTGCGCGGTCATCGACAATTTTCCCCGTGCTCAGGTGAAGTACCGGTTTACCGACCGGGACCATACCGTCTATCCGCCGGGTTTTGCCGACGAGTTGCAAAAACAAATCATTCTGTTGGAGGACGTGGTCATTACGGACGAGGAAATCGCGTTCATGAAACGGCGGTGCAGCTACATTCCCGGTTGGTTCTACACCTACTTGAAAGGCTACCGTTTCTGTCGCGAATGGGTGACAGTACGGCAGGATGAAGAGGGGCATCTGTCCGTGGAGTTCGAAGGGAGTTGGGCCGATACCATCCTATTGGAAGTAAAAGTGCTGGCCATCATTTCCGAACTTTATTACAGGATGACGGGCGAAGACAGCCGTTTCGATTATGAGGATTATTACCGGAAGACCTACCGGAAAGCCGTCCGCTTGTTGGAAGCCGGTTGCGTGTTCAGCGATTTCGGGACGCGCCGCCGCGTCTCTTTCGAGGCGGAAGAGACGGTGGTCCGGGCGATGCGAGACTGTTACCGGAGCCGGGAATGGAGCGGGAAGTTTGTCGGGACCAGCAATGTCTATCTGGCGATGAAGTACGACCTGATTCCCGTCGGCACGATGGCACACGAGTTTGTCTGTGCCATAGGAGGAATGTACGGTCCCCAGATGGCCAACCATATTGCCATGAACTCGTGGCGCAACACGTTCCGCGGAGCTTTGGGCACATATCTCTACGACAGTTTCGGCTGGGACATCTTCAGCCTGAATTTCTCGGAGGATTTTGCCAACCTGTTCAAAGGTCTTCGCGTGGACAGTGGCGACAACCGTGCGGAACTGCAAAGGATTGTGGAGAAATTCCGTTCGTTAGGCATCGACCCCCGCACGAAGCAAGTCATATTCAGCAATGCGCTCGACACGGACCGTGCGATAGAAATACAACGTTACGCCCGGGAGTATTGCCAACCTTCTTTCGGGATAGGCACGCACTTCACAAACGACTTCGAGGGCGTGAAGCCCATGAACATCGTCATCAAACTGGTGGCCGTGAAAATCACAGAGTCATGGACTTTCTACAACGATACTTGCAAGCTGAGCGAAGACGACGGCAAGCATACAGGCAAGCCCGAAGTGATTCGCCGTTTCATGGAAGCATTGAATATGAAAGGATAAAAGGAGGGCGGACGATAAAAACTTTGAAATTTTGTCCGTTCTTTATGGGATTGGTTCTTAAAAAAGATTAACTTTGCATTGGGTTCCCGGTGATTCTTGCTGTGCCGTGATGTCCGGTAGCGACCGGCAGGCCGATCCAAGCAAGGCGACCTGCGCCGATACGAACAGGAACATCTGTCCTTTGCGGCAGGTGGGAATGGGAGTGGACGGGGAGGGAGAGGGGAACCGCTATAAATAAGAAGGCGTTTATCACGCGCTGGTTCTTGATGTTTCGAATCTCGCAAGTTCAGAAGTATAGTCATGAACTATGCAACGGTAGATGCCCATGGGATGTTTTTATAAATATCCCCAAGGGATTGTTTTGTCCGTTTGCCCCTATGGGCGGAAGGAAGAGGCAAATCCTGAGGGGAGATTGTATAAACTCATCGGCGTGGGTTCTGCGTTGCTCGTTCTACTATACTGGGCAATGCGAGAGCCTCGAAGCATGGGACGGGTGACGGATACAGATCTCCCACGCTTTTTTGTTGTAGTATTCCTTATTATGAGTATCATTTAAGTCAACGGAGGGAGGTCGGTTGGCGGTTTGTTGTTTTAAAGAGACTTTATGATGAAACGACTATTATTGGTGACCATGGGGACGGCTTCGTTCCTTCTGTCTTCGGCACAGGTTCCGATAGATGAAGCCCATTTTCCGGACGACTTCTTTCGCGATTATGTCAGCCAGCATTTCGATGCGGACGAAGACGTGCAGTTGGACGACGAAGAGATACGGGCGGTTGTCCAAATGGATTTGACCACAAGGTATTTCAGCAAATGCACTTCGTTGAAAGGTTTGGAGTTTTTCGTTTATTTGCAGGATTTGGAGTTGGGGACAAGTGGACGCTTGAAAGAATTGGACGTGAGTGCCAATGTAAACCTTGAACGTTTGTCTTGTCGGAGTATCAAAATCCAGGAACTCGATTTGCGTCAAAACCGTAAGTTGGAATTTCTCCAACTGACATCTTTATCCGAATTGTCTTCTTTGGCTTTAGACTGCCCGAAATTGGACACGTTGATTCTTTCCTCCCTACCATTGGGGACATTGGACGTATCGGCTTCTTCGGATTTGGTATATGTGGAGTGTTCGAAATGTGAATTGGCTGCGTTGGACTTGAAGCATTGCGCAGGATTGAAAGTGTTGGACTGTTCGGAAAATTCCTTAAAAACCTTGGACTTAAACGATAAAGGCCAGTTAGAGTCCTTTAAAGGTGACGGCCAAAAGGCCGTTAGCGTATCTCCGGTGGATGGTTGGCTCGATTTGTCTACACTTTCGGGTTTTGATGCGAGTCGGTCGTATGATTGGGAAGGCGTATTTCGTTATGGGGATAGTATCGTGTTCGACCAAACTCATCCGATTAAAGACTATGCCTTGGCAAAATACAAATACAAGACGGGAATCGTTTCCGGACCGGGTAGTGAAATCGAGTGCTGTTTGAAGTGCAATGCAGAAGAACTGCCCGTCTTGCTTGGCAGGTTCGGTGAAATCAGTTCGGATTGGTTGTATGATGCCGACGGTGACGGGAGGAAAGAATATTATATGGTAGACAGGGAAAAGAATGTCAAAGCCCGTTACCATTGGCACGTCCCCGGTCGTTATGCGTTGGATTTCAAGTTGGATTTACCTTTCACTTACCTGCAGGAAGACCGAATGATGACACATCTGAATAATGACGGCGTGCCCGATTTTGCCAATCCTGTTTTCACGGATCTCCGTAAAATCGAGATTGCCTTGAGTGGGGCAGACGGCACTTATACGCTGATGGACGGATGCAACTCCGCTTATCCGTTGGACGTGAACCACGACGGATTGCCGGACTTGTTCGCGTTCAACAACACGGATTGGAGCATCCTTTACCAAAATCCCGACGGGACATTTACCCCCACGCGTATCGATACACTCTCGCGCGTGCAGGCCGATTCATTGGTGGCTCGTAAGGCAGAGGAAGCTGACGGAAAATTCGATATCAGCGACTTGCCATCGTTGCGTGACGGGATGTTCATTGGCGGAAGCCCTACGGTAGATGAAAGTTACAAATTCACGCAGGCCATCGATGTGAACCGTGACGGCTATATGGATTTGGTAGGGCCGCGCACGATTTTCTATAACATGGGCGACAACCGTTTCGTGGCCTCTCCACAGCCGGGCGAGCTGACCGTGAAGGACTTGAACGGTGATGGTATTCCCGACTACATCTATAATGATACGGAAGGAAAACGTGTGTACACCCGTACGTACTTGGGCGGTGACCGTTTCGAGGAACAAACGCTGATGAAGGACTTGGACGTGACGAACATCCATTGCTATGACTTCGACAAGGATGGTGACGTGGATGTTCTGCTGACGTTCGACTACCTCTCGTCTTCCACTTTTTCGTTTTTGGTTTTTGCGGAAAACACCGGCAAGGGGAAGTTTGCAATTCATGAGCATTCTTTCAAGACGAAGTGGGCGTTCGGGCTGTGCCTCGATTACGACAACGATGGTTATATGGAACTCTTGGCGAGCGTGCAGAATGATGAAGGGAACGACTATGGATGTTCTTCCGTGCACGGGTTGTATTTGTTCCGGTTGGACGACATGAAAAAAGTGGAAGAACCGTCCGTGATGCAAGTGGACGCGACTTTCTTTTATGAACGGGGCAAAGGTCCTGGTACCGATTGGCAAGAAGCGGTTGTGAGCCGTTTGGACGAGAACATCACCGTGGCGGATATAGATAATGACGGACGTTTGGAGTTCTTGGCCGATACGACGAAGAAGGCTGGAGGTTATTGGGCCACCAAAGACTTACCCCTCTTGCAGGACATCCCGGCCAACGAAGCCCCGCAACGCATGTCTGCCCCTTCAGTAAACCTCGACCGCAAGAGCGGCAAACTGAAGATTGCCTGGAAGCTGGGTAAAGACAAGGAGACTTCTACCGTGGATTTGACCTATGCCCTCCGCATCGGCAGTGCGCCCGGTAAGGACGACATCTATTTCTCGGGGGCGAATGCCGACGGCAGCCGCCATTTCCACCCCGGCAACATGGGGGCAAATCTGGATGCCACGTTGGATGTGAGCCGTTGGAAGCAAGGGACGTATTACATTGCCATACAGACGGTGGACCCGATGGGCAAAGGCTCGGCGTGGTCGGACGAGGTGGTGTACAGGCACGACCTCGTACAAGCAGCGTTCACGGTGTCGGATGATGAGTTGGCAGCGGCAGATACTTTAGTACTGACGGCGGCTTCCCGCGCCGACGGGTTGGACTACGCTTGGGATTTCGACGGAGGAAAAGCCA
>ERZ779892.2210-NODE-2210-length-15614-cov-9.742143_pt1 | contig 15614 bp, 12 predicted proteins | sample MGYA00511552_ERZ779892 | MGnify/ENA primary metagenome ERZ779892 (study PRJEB29588, sample SAMEA2154561) | human gut metagenome | biome: human gut; feature: human-associated habitat; material: faeces | place: Denmark | collected 2008/2010 ... | reverse complement strand
TACGACAGCTTATGCCGAACGGATTTAAAATCCAATATGGATAGATTTATAGACTATAATCAATTTTTGCTGTATTCTTGGGGTGTTCTTTAAAATCCAATATGGATAGATTTATAGATTTTGTTTTTGACGAACTAGGCAACAATTTTTCGCTCTTTAAAATCCAATATGGATAGATTTATAGCGCAATCGGCGTAAATTCTAATTTCAATATGAAAACTTTAAAATCCAATATGGATAGATTTATAGTCTAAATCTTATCTCGCCCTTGCGCGAATTAATGTCTTTAAAATCCAATATGGATAGATTTATAGATAAATGAGTACAGAAATCATTACAGCGTTGATTGCTTTAAAATCCAATATGGATAGATTTATAGTTTGATATTGAGACAACAAGTTTTTACTATGAAAAATTTAAAATCCAATATGGATAGATTTATAGCGAGATAAGACCAAGACCGACAAAAGCCGCAAGAAGTTTTAAAATCCAATATGGATAGATTTATAGTCAACACTCGTTTCAACCTCAAATTTAATTTTTGTGTTTTTAAAATCCAATATGGATAGATTTATAGTGTTGACGAAGAAAGCGGAAATTATAATCTTATAGCTTTTAAAATCCAATATGGATAGATTTATAGCAAACTCCGATAACATAACAATTTTTTGGTTTTCTTTTTTAAAATCCAATATGGATAGATTTATAGTTACTTTAACGAAAATGGCGACCTTGTTGTTTGTGTTTTAAAATCCAATATGGATAGATTTATAGCGCCGTCTGCATTCTCTGATTCAAAAATAACGATTTTTTTAAAATCCAATATGGATAGATTTATAGTGAAGGAATATTCTTTACATTATCCCAAATGCTTATATTTAAAATCCAATATGGATAGATTTATAGTACATAAAAAATCAAATTAATGTAAAAACAAACAAATTTAAAATCCAATATGGATAGATTTATAGACTATTAATGATGATAATATATATATTGCTTATCAATTTAAAATCCAATATGGATAGATTTATAGGATGAACATTTTGTCGGTACTAAAGTTTTTTTTAATATTTAAAATCCAATATGGATAGATTTATAGCAGCCTGACTTTGATTATTCAAAAACACTTTTGAAATTTAAAATCCAATATGGATAGATTTATAGATTTTCTGTTACTTGCTGATTGTGATTGTTTGTCAGTATTTAAAATCCAATATGGATAGATTTATAGAATTTGATGATGTGTCGGCTGACGACCTGCTAAGACATTTAAAATCCAATATGGATAGATTTATAGTGGAATAAGTGAATCATTAATGAGTCATTGGAAAAGATTTAAAATCCAATATGGATAGATTTATAGTATCAGTAAATCGTAGATTTTATCAATCTTTTTATATTTAAAATCCAATATGGATAGATTTATAGGGGGACTCGCACTATAAATGTTTACCTGCGAGTTTCATTTAAAATCCAATATGGATAGATTTATAGTGAAGGAATATTCTTTACATTATCCCAAATGCTTATATTTAAAATCCAATATGGATAGATTTATAGTACATAAAAAATCAAATTAATGTAAAAACAAACAAATTTAAAATCCAATATGGATAGATTTATAGTTTTTTATAAAAATATCGACCATTTAACTCACTGAAATTTAAAATCCAATATGGATAGATTTATAGTCAGCAAAGCGCCCTTTTATATGTTCCAAAAAATTATTTAAAATCCAATATGGATAGATTTATAGTAAGTTATTTTATTTCAAGTGGTAGTAATGACCCTTATTTAAAATCCAATATGGATAGATTTATAGTATTGAGGTAAACACAGACACAAGCGAAAACGGCAAATTTAAAATCCAATATGGATAGATTTATAGATGACTTGAGAGTATATCTCTGCAGCAGCTTTTTAAATTTAAAATCCAATATGGATAGATTTATAGGATATTATCAGCGGTAATCCTGTTTTAAGTTCGTTGCTATTTAAAATCCAATATGGATAGATTTATAGAGTTCTTAAAAGATGCAATTTCTCTACCATATGTGCCATTTAAAATCCAATATGGATAGATTTATAGAGCGTGACAGCTTAAATTCAACGATTTCAAGACTTAATTTAAAATCCAATATGGATAGATTTATAGGCTTGTTGCGTCAATGTTCTCCCAGCGAGCCATCATATTTAAAATCCAATATGGATAGATTTATAGACATTTTCGATAATTTCATCAGCGGAATAATCTTTATTTAAAATCCAATATGGATAGATTTATAGCCTAAATTTGTGCGTACAACCTTTAATCTATCATTAAATTTAAAATACAATATGGATAGATTTATAGAAGTGACACACTACGCAATCATCCTTCTTGCCGTCATTTAAAATCCAATATGGATAGATTTATAGTTAAAATCTGACATTGAATCACCTACCAAGTAGAATTTAAAATCCAATATGGATAGATTTATAGTCGAGGGGCGCTTAAAATGTCTGTAGCGTGATTTAAATTTAAAATCCAATATGGATAGATTTATAGAATTACAAGCCTCTTTATTATTAATAAAATAGCCGTATTTAAAATCCAATATGGATAGATTTATAGTGCAGTAAGTCCAAGACCGACAAAAGCAGAAAGCAGATTTAAAATCCAATATGGATAGATTTATAGCAAGAATGTGAGAATGTAATTGGTGTTTTTTTTCTATTTAAAATCCAATATGGATAGATTTATAGAATATTAAAGTTTATAAATACTGATTTTACAGTGTTATTTAAAATCCAATATGGATAGATTTATAGTTGGTTTCCTGTTAATGTGTCAACAAATACTCCATAATTTAAAATCCAATATGGATAGATTTATAGTTTTATTATTTCTTCTTTTCTCGGTCTTGTTAGATTCATTTAAAATCCAATATGGATAGATTTATAGCCGTAGCGTGATTTAAATGCAGAATACGAGTATGCGCATTTAAAATCCAATATGGATAGATTTATAGATAAGCATCTTCAAAAATAGTTAAGTAATCATCAACATTTAAAATCCAATATGGATAGATTTATAGTTTTTGTCAACATATTTACCACCGTCTTGAAAAACTTATTTAAAATCCAATATGGATAGATTTATAGCACAATATGGCATATCATCTTTAATATTAGAAACAAAATTTAAAATCCAATATGGATAGATTTATAGTTCCAACATCATATCCGTTAGCAAGAATTCTGATAGCATTTAAAATCCAATATGGATAGATTTATAGGAGAAGTCAAAGGCTTATTTTGACGAATACTCACATTTAAAATCCAATATGGATAGATTTATAGTATCATACGAAACAGCAATATGTTTAGATGATAATAATTTAAAATCCAATATGGATAGATTTATAGTTTTGAAAATACAGAGGACTTAAATATTCATCTGTAATTTAAAATCCAATATGGATAGATTTATAGGTTCTTGATTATAGTAATAAAAATGGTACTGTATTTATTTAAAATCCAATATGGATAGATTTATAGATTCATCATAATAGCCGTCACCGTTCTGAACTTCAAATTTAAAATCCAATATGGATAGATTTATAGCAAGTGCCTGATCACCTTCACAACCCTTTTGGTCAATATTTAAAATCCAATATGGATAGATTTATAGGTTTAATATCAAACCAACTACAAATATTTTCCGTATTTAAAATCCAATATGGATAGATTTATAGGCATTGTGTCATTACTTCGCAAGTTTTCCAAGACCGATTTAAAATCCAATATGGATAGATTTATAGCCTAAACCGCATAAGTAGATTATTTTAAAGATGAGATTTAAAATCCAATATGGATAGATTTATAGAAATGTATATCAGGCGATGATAGCATTACAATATTATTTAAAATCCAATATGGATAGATTTATAGTGTTAGCGAAGTAAAAAAGCTCGGTTCAAAATGGAAATTTAAAATCCAATATGGATAGATTTATAGTTCGCTCACTACCGAGCAGTACCATATGAGTGAACATTTAAAATCCAATATGGATAGATTTATAGCAGATTTTTTTGCCAATTTTTTCATCGTAGTTAGCATTTAAAATCCAATATGGATAGATTTATAGGTTACAAGCAAAAATACGACAGCTTATGCCGAACGGATTTAAAATCCAATATGGATAGATTTATAGACTTTGGTGAGTACGCCAATCCGTCATTTGAAAGTCATTTAAAATCCAATATGGATAGATTTATAGCAGATTTTTTTGCCAATTTTTTCATCGTAGTTAGCATTTAAAATCCAATATGGATAGATTTATAGCTGCCGTTTAAAAATATTATTGGAAGTGAAATAAAATTTAAAATCCAATATGGATAGATTTATAGCGATTTATCACCGTGGGCAACGATATGTCTGAAAAATTTAAAATCCAATATGGATAGATTTATAGGCTGGTTGAGCTTTGCGGTGACATCTGCAAGCGTAAATTTAAAATCCAATATGGATAGATTTATAGTCTGACAGAGTGCTTTATTAATCGCATTTGGTACAAATTTAAAATCCAATATGGATAGATTTATAGGCTAATCTAACTCAAGCGCAACTTGCTGAATTGGTATTTAAAATCCAATATGGATAGATTTATAGTATTATAGCCAAAATATTAACAGTACCATCAGAAATTTAAAATCCAATATGGATAGATTTATAGCTAATAAGAAACATTCAAAAGTTTTATGAAGAGTAATTTAAAATCCAATATGGATAGATTTATAGAAAATAAAGAAAAGCGCCCGAATCTGCATTGCAGGTATTTAAAATCCAATATGGATAGATTTATAGGTTTTGCATTAAGTTCTTGAATAGATTGAACAGAATCATTTAAAATCCAATATGGATAGATTTATAGTTGTTTTCTTAATGCTCTTGTTGCCGGCAATGAGCTATTTAAAATCCAATATGGATAGATTTATAGTGCAAGTGAGCCTGTTAGTTTACCTGCTTTACCTTATTTAAAATCCAATATGGATAGATTTATAGACGCTTATCAATAGATTTAGAATGTATACGCTCAATATTTAAAATCCAATATGGATAGATTTATAGTCAAGCTCTACGGCTTGCGTGTTTATACAGGTAGACATTTAAAATCCAATATGGATAGATTTATAGGGCGGTTTGGCTATTGAGTGCGGCGACGCAGGAATATTTAAAATCCAATATGGATAGATTTATAGCTCGGAGCGAAAAGATATTGTTATCAATATGCAGAATTTAAAATCCAATATGGATAGATTTATAGAGAGATGGGTATTAGTGATGTTGAGAATATGTCACAATTTAAAATCCAATATGGATAGATTTATAGTGTTTGCACCGCACAATGTTGAAAGTATTACCGGATTTAAAATCCAATATGGATAGATTTATAGTGGAACCGTTTTGTCAGACTTTTGCGTTAAATGTTTATTTAAAATCCAATATGGATAGATTTATAGCATTCGTAAATGGTCTTTCGGGATGACTACAAACAAATTTAAAATCCAATATGGATAGATTTATAGGTTCTGCCATTTGAAACACTCCTTTTTTGATGTAAAAATTTAAAATCCAATATGGATAGATTTATAGCAAGGTATCCCAGACCAGTATATCGCCGAGATAGGAATTTAAAATCCAATATGGATAGATTTATAGATTAAATTATAGAACTTCTGTTCGACAATTTCAAGATTTAAAATCCAATATGGATAGATTTATAGCAAAAGTGAATCCTTTAATGTGCGTATGAACATTGATTTAAAATCCAATATGGATAGATTTATAGTTAACTCTCGAATGCACACCGTCAAACTCAATGTTGATTTAAAATCCAATATGGATAGATTTATAGTTAAGCTAAGCATTTCGTTAAGAACATAGTCGTTGATTTAAAATCCAATATGGATAGATTTATAGTGATTGTTTAGATTGCCCTTTGAGCCATTCAAATAAATTTAAAATCCAATATGGATAGATTTATAGAAGTCACTTGATGATATTAGAGAATACATTAACCGTATTTAAAATCCAATATGGATAGATTTATAGTGACCGAAGCCATTAATATATAAATACAGGTTTTCTATTTAAAATCCAATATGGATAGATTTATAGTTGCATTTCCATTTGAATCAAATCCCGTATTAAGTTATTTAAAATCCAATATGGATAGATTTATAGCTTGTATATACCAATTAAAAATGTCTTTTACAATATTTAAAATCCAATATGGATAGATTTATAGTTTTCAAGAGATGAAAAACTAAGAGATGTTATTCCATTTAAAATCCAATATGGATAGATTTATAGACGACCCATCATTGAAATTGGGTCTTTTGTAGTTTCATTTAAAATCCAATATGGATAGATTTATAGACTTTATGTAACTAAAGAAAGGAGATGCTTGTACCAAATTTAAAATCCAATATGGATAGATTTATAGTGCAGTCTGCATTAGCTATATTTCCCTCTTTTGTGATTTAAAATCCAATATGGATAGATTTATAGGGCGGTAAAGGGGCTTGTCTTTACCGCTGTATATTTATTTAAAATCCAATATGGATAGATTTATAGATCTTTGTCAATGCCGCAAGCGTAATATGATGATTTATTTAAAATCCAATATGGATAGATTTATAGTGCGCCTAGAGATTGCTTAGTCCTTATTGATGAAATATTTAAAATCCAATATGGATAGATTTATAGTATTAAACTGTTATTTCTTCGTATATATACGATTGCATTTAAAATCCAATATGGATAGATTTATAGTCGATACAATCATTAACTTTATGTAACTAAAGAAATTTAAAATCCAATATGGATAGATTTATAGCAACACAATGCAAAATCAGTATTTAGCCGAACTCAATTTAAAATCCAATATGGATAGATTTATAGCGCTTGTCCGCTGTCGCCTACTACGGCATAAAGGTATTTAAAATCCAATATGGATAGATTTATAGACATATCGACTAAATGCAATAGTTAATATATGAACTAATTTAAAATCCAATATGGATAGATTTATAGCATAATTTTCAATATTAGATTCATTAAAATCTGATGCATTTAAAATCCAATATGGATAGATTTATAGCCGTGGGATAAAAGGATAAGTAATCATCGGCATTTTTCTGTGCTGTTTTGTCGATATACCAAATATTTATCAAATATTACTGTCATTTCAATATACCAAAAGCAACTATACCGATGATTACTTGATTTTTAGGTTCTGTCAACCTGCCGGGGGTTTTGTGCTATGTCAGGTCGACAATAAAAGCGTTACAAAAAATTTGATGTTTTATCATCCGTTTTTCCAAGAAAATCTTTATTCATCCACCGTTCTTCACGGGTATGAAACATTATTACCGAATCCTTGTCTTTTCTGATATAAACATCAAGTTCTTTTTGCAAAGCAAGTGAGTTTGCTTTACTTAAGTTTCCTTCAAAAACAGAGTTTTGAATATGTACAAGATATTTTTTGCAAATCTTAAATACCTTTGGAAGTATTTTTCTGCCCTTTTCATCACATATTATATCATATACAAGAATTACATACAATATTTACCACCACATTTCAAAGCCTTTATATTCTTTTTCTCCTATAATGTGCTTTATCAGTTTATAAAGTTCAAGTCTGATTAAGAATTGATAAGAAACATTTTTATTAAGTTCTTTGTGAAAAATAGTTGTCTTTAATTTTTCGTCAAATTCAGATGTAATTATTCGTGACGCTCTTTCGGTAAGCTGCAAACCGTTAAGTCCTTCTACAAAACTGCTTTCTGTTATTTGTTTTCGATTAAGCAAAGAAAAGATCAGACGATCCGCAATCAGCGGTTTGAAAATTTCCGAAACATCAAGTGCAAGAGAATATCGCCTTGTACCCGGCTGATGAAGATAGCTTATTGTAGGATTAAGTTGGGTTTTATAAATTTCCGCCAGAGTTTTTGTATATACAAGAGAATTGACATATGAAATAAGGCTGTTAATCATATTGTCGGCAGGATGATAAACTCTTTTATCAAATTCAATATTCTGATCAATAATTACATTCCACGCTTTGTAATATTCCTGACGAATATTGCCTTCAATTCCCATCAACTCTTCTATGGTTTCTACATCTGCAAGTTTTCTCCTCAAATTTTCAATAGCAGCCATTTGCTCTGACACATTCTTGCCTCTGCCGTTGTAGTATCTTAAGTTTCTGTAAATATTATAAGACGCAGCAACTATAAATTCTCTTGCTATTGATAATCTGTTTGAATAGTCGCCGTAAGCAAGCACTTGCTTAACCAAAAGCTGACCTGCAAGTTTTGTTTCCTTTGGGCAAAAACTTCCTATGTAAAATTGATAGTAATTGAAGAAATGTACAAGTATTCCGTATTTTGAAAATAAGTTCAGCAATTTAGATGTGACCGTTATTTCATTCATAATATAAATTTCTTTAATATTTTCTATCGGAAGATCTTTTACATTTCCGTCAATTGCAGTAAATCTTAATGTGTTGTCTTTTTGAGTTAAATTGCCTGACGAATATATGTAATAACTTTCCTGCATTTTATCACCTCAAATACAGCACAAATCATAGTAAGCACATGATTTGCAAATTCTTTTACTTTTAAATTTTGGCGGCAAAGCAGCCGATATAATTTTTACTATATCAGCTGCCGCACTTTCAAGCTCTCTTTCATCTTCTTCGCTAAGTTCAACATTAAGACTTTGCTTTAGCAAAGGATAATCAATTCTGCCTTTTATTCCCTCTACCCCACGCTTTTTCAGATAATAAAGATAGTATTTAAGTTGAGCAATACCCGCTTCCTCTATCTTTCTGCTTTTCTTTACCTCATGTAAAAGTTTATGCTCGGTAATAAAATCAATATTGATTGTGTTGTCGATCATAATATGTTTTTTCTTTTGCTTATAAGTGGTTTCATCTATAAGTTTTCCGATTTTGACATTTTCGTTTTCACTTTCCATTGCCAAACCGTTTGAAAAATACCACAGCTTTCTTTTACACACATAGTAATAATAAATATGCATACCCGAAATATTATTTTCGTCCATAATCATACCTCATATAAAATTATCAGGTTCTCCCTTATCATCAGATTTATCTTGCTTTTTGGTTTTCTTTTCCTTATCAAATCTGATGCCGCATTCGGAATCATAACTGCTGTTAATAACAGGTAATTCAGTATATGGCATTTTTAATTTTTTTATTTCGTAATCGTCAATTCTGAATTTAGGTACGGAAACCGTAAATCCAAGTATTTCTTCGTTTGCCTTAAGTTTATCATCTCTTGAATAAGTATCTGATTTTAAAACTTCCAAAGCTTTTTCTATGGCACTTTCATTTTGATTATAAATATCAATCGGTACAGCGTCGCTTCTGTCAATACTTCTTATTCCATCTTTTTTAAGAGAGAGATAATCGACATTTTCTTTATAATATTTATAAATTTTACGATATTCTTGATAATATTTTGATTTTTCGATTTTTTCAACCGAAAGGTACTCATCTATAAGTTCTTTTTTAAGAACTTCAGAGATAATTCCGTCAACGCTTAAAATCGCCTGTTTTGACAACGAATGAATATCATCGTCAACAAAACGATGTGCATTACCTTGAATTTCAGTAAATACAAAACAATTGGAAGATGAAAAGTCTTTATTACCCTTTCTGTTTACTCTCCCAAAGCGTTGGAACAAAGAAAATAAATCCGATAACTCGGTAATAAGAATATCAAAATCAATGTCAAGACTTGCTTCGACTACTGATGTTGAAATCCATATTTCAGGTATATTCATACATTCGTTAGTTTTTTCAGAGGCTGCTAAAATCGCATTTTCTTTAGTTTTTCTGTCATTTTTTGTAAAATTGGAATGAAACAGATTTACACTTGCGTTAATATCCGAATTTTTTATTTCGGTGTACATCTTATTTGCAATATCAATTGAATTGCAAACGACAAGATATTTTTTTACTTTATCGCATATTGTATCATCAAATATTTTTATAATATCGTCAGACTGCAAGTTTTTTTCATATACTTTTACATTATGCCTTAGCTTTCCTTTATCAGAAAAATCGGATGTTTTTACATCTGTTCCGAGTATTTTTTCAATCTCGTTTCTTACAAACGGAGGCAAAGTTGCGGTAATTACAGCCACTTTACCCCCAAAAGTATGAATCATCTCAATTGCATAAATAATTGCAGCCAAAACATCAGGTGAATACATCTGTATCTCATCAATAATAAACTTTGAATATGACGCTACCGCAAGTTTGTATTCATAACCTGCATATTTCAATGCAAAGTCAAATATCTGATCAGGCGTACAAATTGTAATCGGAAGTGCAAGCTGTTTACTGCATTGTGCATACGCAAAATCATAATTTTTTCCGCTAATTATTGAATCTTCCAAATAATAGGATTTCATATCGGAGTGAACAAGTGCCACTCTTTCCTTGTAATCTTCTTGAGAATTATCTCCGCAAAGCTTTTTAATTCTTTCGTACATCGCATTGATAGCTGTTTTTAACGGCAAAACGAAAAAGCATTTATTGTCCCCGCACCAAAGCAATCCCGCCTCGGTTTTGCCCATACCTGTAGGTGCGGTTACAATTAAATTGCTGTCTGTATTTTTAATGCAAAATTCTTGCAATTCATTGTAATGTATATTTCGGGTATTTTTCCAATTGTTTAAAGAAGCAGTCAAAAAATCGTTGACCTTTTCGCAGTCAAGACCTGCACTTGCACTGTAATCACATTTATGTAAAAGACCTTTTAATAAAACAGCGTATTGTTTTTCTTCATCAGAAAGTTCGGTTTCAAATAAAGCTTTGATTTTCTTAATATTCCTCTTCATTTTATTGTAAGAGTTTGTATCAAAGCCAAATTCAGCAAGGAATTTTTCTATAAGCTCACGGTTTTCTTTAAACACTGTAACAGGAGAGTCTTTGTTATAGTGATGATAAAGCACAGCAAAATATACGCTTATAGGTTTTATACATTCTGATTTATCAATAAAAAAAGTCGAAAGTATACTGTGTGGAATTTCTTGTTCAGGTTGAAAATTTCCACCTTTAGTAATTCTTTTTTGAAATTGAGAATTTGCTTTACCGTTATCATGTTTTAAACACGAAACAAGTAAATCAGCGTATAAATCATCAGATTTTATATAACCGAGCTTATAGAGCAGTTTTGCCTGCTCTATAAGCTCATTTGAATGTTGTCCTATTGTTTTGTCGGGTTTTGCAAGTTTATCTTCTATATTCATTACAAATACCTCAAGCTAAAAACACTGAATATATGCCGTTCTCGGTTTTGTCAAGCATTATGCCTTTACAACCGTTTTCAATATAGTTAAGTTGACAGAAAATAATAGGTACACGATTAAACACTCGTTTTCTCATACCGCCCTTTAACTGCACAGTTTTGTAATCCTTTGGCATTAAATATTTTGTACCGCCTGTGTATCCGCCTTCCGTTTTTGAAATTATATCCATATCGTCTTTATTAATTTCGAGATACTCGACAGGCATATAAACATCAAAATCAGCTTCTCCGTAATCGACATCTTCGTCAACATCAAAAAGCTCTGTTTCCGCACACTCAAGAACTTCTACAAAATCCTCTCCTCTGCCGATTGCAGTAAGATTTCCGATATTATCCATAATATCATTCATAGTATTTTCATCTGCAACTATATGAATGATAAGTTCAATATCGCAGAGAAGTTCATAATACTTAGGGCCTTTTGCAAGCGTTCTGAAATGGGAATACGGAATAGTATACTTTACCTTTTCGTACTCATCATACACAGCCTTTATATGCTTAATACGCTTATCAAATTCTTTTACTTCTTCGGCAGAAACATTTTCATCGGCTTTCATTTCTTTGAGCCGAGTTTTCATTTTATTAATGATTTTTTTATGCTTGTCAATTCTGCGTTTTGTACGCTTTAAAAAGCGGTATTCTTCAAGCAATTTTTCATTAATTACATTAATTGTAATGCCTTTTTCAAAGCTGTTTCCTTGAGCCTTTTGTGCAGTAGCCACAACCTGATATGCACTTGAAAGCATATCGGGATTTTTCATTTTTACAAGCAAATTTCTGTCATCATTAAGACTGTTAAGAAAACAATCGTCCTTATACATTTTTGCTTTTAGAGAACCGTACTTTCCCTGTACGCTTACTTGCATAGGATGATAAGATGTATAACCGCAAGCCTTATGAAGTGCTCCGATAACAGTTGAATACGGCGGTAAAGGAAATGTCATACGGTTTTGTACAGTTTCTTCTTTTTTGTAATTTGCACTGTTTTGTTTTATATGAAGTCTAATTGCTTTCATATTAATTCCGCCTTACTCCGAAAAATACTCTTTAACCTGACCTCTGAGATTTTCAAAAAATTCTGTCATACTTACAGGATTAAGTTCTCTTACAATTTCGTCCTCGTTTGAAAGCTCGCCGTTACGCATAAGTGCACAACTGTAACCTTGAGCAAGTTTTTCCTTAATCGGCTCTATAATAAGTCTTTTGCCTGAAACAGAAACAGCATTTTCAAAAATATGTGTTTTTCTCGGTGAAAGACCGCCTACCACAAAAATCGGCTCTGCGTTATCAAGATTTCCTTTAACAACAAGTGAAAGATTTTCTACTGCGTTAATAAGAGCAATTACTCTTTCGCACTTTTCTGCGTTATCTGCCTCTGCACCAAAGTTTTCGTCCTTACCGATTTTTTCGAGGTCAATTGTAAGACTGTAAATTTTAGATGACTTGTCATATTCATACTGATAAGGCATAAGACCGCAATCCTTTGCATTGTTTTGAACATTTAAACCGTGTGCCATAGCATAATTGGTTGCAAGGTAAAGGTTATTGTGAAAACGGGCATCATTAATAAACGGCTCTGTAGCAACAGCGTCTGTAAGATAGAAAGAACTGTTACGGATGTATGTAACATCTTTTGTTGACATATATCCACCCTCAAGTGCACGGCATGTTGCGGCATTTACATCTTCATTAACAAGCTTCTGCATTGCTCCGTCGATTGATGTCTGTAAATCATCATAAAAACCCGACTGAACACAGATAGCGTTTTTAAGGCTCTCACGACTTCTTGTAGCGTACTCTTTTCCGCCTCTGAATACCTTTTGTACACTTGAAATATTACCGAGGCTTTCGCCGTAGTTGCTTGTCATATTTGCGATTACAGTTAATGTTAATGCTTTATTTTTCATAATAAAATCTCCTTTATATTAGTTATTTTTTGAGCTTACTTCAATTAATGCGCTTGCAAAAGCAAATGCAAGATCTTTATTTTCTTCCGCATTTTCAAGAAATGTATAGAAAAATGAAAATTCCATTCCGACATAAGCAGACAAACTAAGTATAATCTCTTTTGCTCTGTCGTAATCATGTGCGCAAAGAGCACTGATTATTTTTTGCTTATATGAATTAATTTTATTACTGCTTTTCATTTCAATTAGTTTTTGGGAAGTTAAAAATCCACAACTTTTTGCTGACTTAATTTCATTCATAATTTCATTTCCTTTCCAAGATACATTTATGTCTATTAGCATATCAGTTCTGCTTTTTATATAGCCTTTAACGGCATTATCATCAAAATAAAACTTAAGCATCATTAAAATTACATCGTCAAGCAACACATTGTTAAGACAACGCATATAAACTTCTTTCTCAAGATTAAACCAATAATCATCATTGATTTTTTTGACAAAGTTTAATGATTTCCCCGATAATTCTCTTAACTTTTTTAATCTTTCAAGTCGTACAAAGAATGTTTCGTAATAAGCCTTATCCTGTGATTTTGATATAATTTCAACATCATAGCTTATATAATCCTTTGAGTTTTGCAAAACAAGCATTAGTTTGTTTTTGTCGTCTTTATTTTCTGTATTGCTAAGTTGATTTGAAAAAGCATAGTTTGTTTGAGTTAAAGACTTAACAGAAAAATTGTTATTCACAAAATAAGTTTCTCTCATATCAGAATTTGAAAAAGCAAACGGTATAAAATCAAATTCTAAAATATCATTGCTCTCAAAACTTTCCTTTGAAAAACAAAAGCCGAGATTACTTGTTTTTCTGTCTTTGTCAACATTGTAGCCTCTAAGTCTGCAAGTGCTGTTATCTTCGGTAAAAATAAGTCGTTCATTGCAGTAATTCTTATAAAGGTTATTGCCGTTTTTAAAGATATTCTTTATAATTTCCGCCCTGTTTTCTTCAATGGTTGAAATAAAAATATCTTTATTTGTTCCATCAAATTTTATTTTGTCAAATAGCCCTTTAAGAACTGTTTTGCTCTTAACAAGGTCGTTTACCAATTTAATTTGTTCTTCACTGAATTCTTGACTTTCGAGAATGTTTAAAATATTTTTGTGAGTCATATATTTTTCAAAATAGTTCTCTGCAAACTCAAGATATTTTTCTTCTGTTATATCTTCACTTTTGTAAATAATACCGTCAAAGCCGTGGATATAATTATCGGGCTTTTCTTCAACATCACAGAGCACTTTGTAATCAATTCCAAAGTAATCAAAATATTTACATAAACCGACAACGGCTGCTGCAAACCTCCAATCGGTAGGCTGCAGCAAAGTGTCATAATCAAAGTAATCAATCTTTGTTTTCATTAATTCGGTTCACCTCCCTCCGATAAAAGCTCGGCAAAGCCAAATCCTGCGGATTTTCGTGAACCTATACCGCTTTTCAGCAGATAATTAATAACCGATTTATCGGCATTAATACTAAAACTGCCTAAACTGCATTCAATGTAGTTTTTGTAGTGATAAACCACTGTTTTTTTTGCGTTTAACGGTTTAATTTCAAAGTTTGAAATTAACTTCTCGTCAAAACCGCTTTCAACAAGCTGCTCTTTAATTACCTGTTTTGCAATCTCCGTAAAATCCGGATTAGCAACCGAAATATACTTATCCGAATTATTCTCGGCTTTATGTAATCTGATACACAAAGGGCTAAACATTTTCACAACAGCGGATGATGAAGTAACATTTTTTTCCGGCACAAGATTAACACTGACAAGTTTCATTTCGTTGCCAAGCGGAGCGGGAATCGGCTTGTCCTTTTGCTTTATAAAAGCAGACATAAAAATACATCCCGTATTATAGTCAGCCGTTGAAAAAGTAATGTTTAGTTGATTTTTCCCGAGTTGAATTTCCGTTTTAGAAAACTTCGGCATAGGCAGATTCACCGCAAAAGTAAAATTTCTGCGTTCCGGTGTAAAATAATATTTTTCATAATATTTTCCCTCGGCAATATCTGACAGTGACCGTTTAAAAAACGAAAGCATAATTCGTCGATAATCAATCGGCAGCTTATTGTTTTGCAAATAAAATCGCAATAAGATTTTCATATTTACCTCCATTTATTATTTTAATAGTATTAGATTTCGTTATTAGAGTTATGATATTTCACAACTCTAATTACAGTATAGCGTTCACAATTTTGTTTGTCAATACCTAATATATATTTTCTAATAAATTTTTTTATAAATGAACTTATAAATACATTTAT
>ERZ779892.2204-NODE-2204-length-15645-cov-3.669788_pt1 | contig 15645 bp, 8 predicted proteins | sample MGYA00511552_ERZ779892 | MGnify/ENA primary metagenome ERZ779892 (study PRJEB29588, sample SAMEA2154561) | human gut metagenome | biome: human gut; feature: human-associated habitat; material: faeces | place: Denmark | collected 2008/2010 ... | reverse complement strand
TCAAACAATATTAAGACCGCAAATACAAATGCCGGAAGTGCTACGACCGGAAACGGACTTCACCGTTACCGTCAGTGAAAAAAGCGGCAAGCAGATGACATATACATTGGCCATAGTAGACGACGGATTACTCGACCTGACTAATTTCAAGACTCCCGATCCGTGGAATGAATTCTATGCCCGCGAAGCATTGGGCATCCGCACCTGGGATATGTATGACGATGTACTCGGAGCATCTGCCGGACGCTACAGTTCATTGTTCAGTACGGGCGGTGACGAAACACTGAAACCGGCCGATGCAAAAGCGAACCGCTTCAAGCCGGTAGTGAAATTTATCGGTCCGTTCTATCTGGATAAAGGAAAACAGAAGACGCACACGCTGAAACTACCGATGTACGTAGGTTCTGTACGTGCGATGGTGGTAGCGGGGCAAGACGGAGCTTATGGAAAAGCGGAAAAGACTTCTTTCGTGCGGACACCATTGATGTTGTTGTCAACACTGCCCCGTGTGCTGAGCACACAAGAAGAGATTACTGTCCCGGTAAATGTCTTTGCCATGGAGAAGGAAGTGAAGAATGTATCGGTATCCATCCAGGCTTCAGGTGGAGGTGTACAAGTGATCGACCCCAATAAACAATCCATTACTTTCAGTCAACCGGGTGACCAACTCGTTTACTTTAAGATAAAGACCGGAAGTAAAACAGGAAAAGCAACGATACATATCACTGCCAGCGGTGGCAGTCAGCAGGCGAAAGAGACCATTGAAATCGAAGTCCGGAATCCGAATCCGGCAGTGACCTTCCGTAACAGTCAATGGGTGGAAAAAGGAGAAAGTGTAACACTTCCTTATGCATTGAATGGTGCTTCTCCAGCAAGCAGCCGTATATTGCTGGAAGTTTCACGTATTCCTTCGGTAGATATCAGCCGCAGGTTCGACTACCTGTATAATTATCAGCATCATTGCACGGAACAACTGACTTCCAAGGCTCTGCCGCTGTTGTTCGTCAGCCAGTTTAAAGCTGTGGATGAGGAAGAAGCTCAAAAGATTAAGGTCAACGTACAGGAAGCGATACGACAACTCTATGCACGCCAGCTTCCGAATGGCGGTTTTGTTTACTGGCCGGGGAATGCCAACGCTGATGAGTGGATTACTTCTTATGCGGGTATGTTCCTTGTATTGGCACAGGAGAAAGGCTACGCTGTCAACTCGAATGTGCTGAATAAGTGGAAACGTTTCCAACGTGCTGCTGCCCAGAACTGGCGGATGCCGGATCAGGATGACAGTTGGGGTCACTGGCAAACGGAAGTGCAACAGGCATATAGGTTGTACACACTGGCATTAGCCGGTGCACCTGAGCAGGGTGCCATGAACCGTATGAAAGAACAAACTAACCTGTCTCTGCAAGCCAAATGGAGACTGGCAGCCGCTTATGCCCTGACGGGTAAGATGAAACCGGCTGAAGAATTGGTATTTAAGGCGGAAACCACCATTGCCCCCTATTCTTCACAGAACTACATCTATGGTTCGTATGATCGTGACGAAGCTATGATATTGGAAACTTTACTCCTGATGAACCGCGACCAGGCGGCATTGCAACAGGCGAAAAAGGTATCCAAGAATCTGGCCGAAGAGAATTGGTTTAGTACACAGTCCACTGCTTTCTCATTGATGGCAATGGGACGCCTGGCTGAAAAGCTTTCAGGTACTCTGGACTTCACCTGGACATGGAATGGAAAGCAGCAACCCGTAGTGAAATCAGCCAAGGCTGTATTTGCAAAGGAACTGTCCACTTCACCGGCTTCGGGGAATATTATAGTAAAGAATGAAGGTAAAGGCGCATTAAGTGTGGATCTCATTACACGTACACAGTTACTCAATGATACGTTGCCCGCAATATCCAATAACCTCCGCCTGGACGTAAAATATACGGATATGAACGGAGCGACGATATCCATAGATGATATCAAGCAAGGAACAGACTTTATGGCAGTCATTACTGTAGGTAATATCAGTGGAACCACTGCTTACAGCAATTTGGCATTAACACATATCCTGCCGTCAGGTTGGGAGATTTACAACGACCGGTTGATGACTCCGGAAGTGACGCCTACCCGTGAGTATACCTACCAGGATATTCGTGACGACCGTATATTGACCTATTTCGACTTGCGTCGCAGCGAGCTGAAAAAGTTCACCATAAGACTGCAAGCTACGTATGCAGGTAATTTCATTCTGCCGGCTATCCAGTGCGAAGCCATGTATGACGGTTCGGCACAGGCACGAACCAAGGCAGGAAGAACGACCGTCAGCCGTTAAGTTCGTTTCATGGGAGCTAAGATTATAAAGTACTTCAAACAACTGTCTATCACCAGAAAAGTAATACTCATACTTATTACAATTCTGGTGATAGCCTATATCTTTTGCCTCCCCCGGCAACTTTTCCATGTGCCCTACTCCACCGTTGTCACTGACCGGAACGGTGAATTACTGGGCGCACGCATTGCATCCGACGGTCAATGGCGTTTTCCGCCCCGGACCACTACTCCGGAGAAAGTAAAGCAATGTCTCATCACTTTCGAAGACAGGCATTTCTATCACCATTGGGGAGTCAATCCTGTCTCCACGGGCAGAGCCGCCTACCAAAACCTAAAGAATAAGCGCATTGTAAGTGGAGGAAGTACCCTCACCATGCAAACGATCCGTCTGGCAAGAAACGAATCGCGTACTTTTGGAGAAAAGTTCATAGAAATGATCTTGGCTACCCGACTTGAATTTCGTGCTTCAAAAGAGAAAATCTTGTCCATGTACGTTTCACACGCTCCTTTCGGAGGAAATGTAGTAGGACTCGATGCCGCCGCCTGGCGATATTTCGGACATTCGGCCGAAGAACTTTCCTGGGCGGAAGCAGCTATGCTGGCGGTACTTCCAAACGCACCCGCCATGATTCACCTTTCCAAATCACGACAATCACTGCTCAATAAAAGAAATCGTCTACTGAAACAACTGCGTGAGCGAAAGATTATAGATAGTTCCACTTACGAACTGGCCATCAGCGAACCACTACCCGATGAGCCTCATTCTCTCCCTCAAATAGCTCCTCACCTGGTCAGTCGCTTCTATCAGGAACGGAATGGGAAATATTCCGTATCAACCATCGACAGAGGTATTCAAAGCCAGATAGAGAATGCAGCCGAACGTTGGAGTAATGAATTTAACCGGAGTGATATACGCAACCTGGCTATTCTGGTGATTGATATCCGGACCAATCAGGTGGTAGCTTATTGCGGCAATGTAAACTTCGAACGGAAACAAAGCGGTAACCAGGTAGATGTAATTCAGGCACCCAGAAGTACGGGAAGTATTCTGAAACCATTTCTATATTATGCCATGTTGCAGGAAGGCAGCCTGCTACCTCATACACTACTGCCTGATATACCCATTAATATTAATGGCTTTACACCTCAAAACTTCAGTTTGCAGTTCGAAGGTGCTGTTCCTGCTTCAGAAGCACTTGCTCGTTCACTAAACATTCCGGCAGTAACGATGCTGCAAAAATATGGTGCTCCCAAGTTTCACACTTTCCTGAGGCAAATAGGTTTGAAGACAATCAACCGCCCCGCCTCCCATTATGGTTTATCACTTATCTTAGGCGGAGCGGAAGCCACCCTATGGGATGTAACCAATACATACGCATACATGGGACGGAGTTTATTGCAACTTCCACAAACGGAATGTAGTTTACTGCTTTCAGATTCTGAAAATTCCGAGGCAGTCACTTCTGCAAAGACAACGGATATTTTTCAACCGGGAGCCGTATGGCAAACATTCAATGCTCTAACCGAAGTGAACCGTCCCGAAGAAATAGACTGGAAATCCATCCCTTCCATGCATCCCATCGCATGGAAGACCGGAACGAGTCATGGATTCCGCGATGCCTGGGCTGTAGGCGTCACTCCTCACTATGCCATAGGTGTATGGGTGGGTAATGCCACCGGAGAAGGCAAGCCCGGTCTTGTAGGAGCACGGACAGCCGGCCCGGTTCTGTTTGATATATTCAGCCTGCTTCCTCCTACACAATGGTTCAAACGTCCGGGAAATGTCTTTGTTAAGACTGAAGTATGCCGGAAATCCGGGCACCTGAAAGGCCGATTTTGCGAAGAAACAGACACCTTATTGATTCTTCCCGCCGGATTAAAGACGGAAGCTTGCCCTTATCATCACCTCGTCACTCTCTCAGCCGATGAAACTCACCGTATCTATGAGAATTGTGCCAATCTGGAACCTACCATCCAGAAATCCTGGTTTACTTTGCCGCCCGTCTGGGAATGGTATTACAAACAGCATCATCCGGAATACAGTCCGCTTCCTCCCTTTAAGCCTGGTTGCGGAGAAGATGCCCTCCAACCGATGCAGTTCATCTACCCGCCCATGAATGCACGGATTGTATTACCCAAACAGATGGATGGAAGCCCAGGATATATGACTGCCGAACTGGCCCATGGTAATCCCGCTACCACCATCTTTTGGCATCTTGATAATACTTATCTGACGCAGACGCAGGATTTCCATAAGATTTCTTTGCAACCCACACCCGGAAAACACTCGCTGACAGCGGTAGATAGTGCAGGAAATACAGTAACTACTACATTTTATATTAACCCTCTTTAAAAATAGGCACGCGTACCCATCTCTGCCTCTCCGAACAGGTTATGTATTTGTACAAAAAGATTCCATTTTAGTCTTTTTAATGAAAATACCTAAAAGAAGTGAGTACATAGTTACCAAAAAGTGCCTACATTTGTATCCCGAAACAGTGTCAGAAAAAAACACCTTGTTCCGAAAAACAGCCCCGACACCATTAAATGAGTGAACTTTGTTTTTCGTATATTTGTTAAATCATAGAAGCGACAAGCTTTAATCAATTTATTAATACCAATTTAGTTATGAAAACCAATCTTAGTTCTCAAATCACTCTCAACAGAGTCTCCCCCAGGTATTACAGGCCTGAGAATGCATTTGAAAGGTCGGTATTGACCCGACTGGAGAAAATCCCCGCTGACATCTACGAATCAGCAGAGGAAGGTGCAAACCACATTGCCTGCGAAATAGCTCAACTGATTCGCGACAAACAAAAAGCCGGACGTTTTTGCGTATTGGCATTGCCGGGCGGTAATTCTCCCCGCAATGTATATTCAGCCCTCATCCGAATGCATAAAGAAGAAGGCCTGAGTTTCCGCAATGTTATCATATTCAACCTTTACGAATATTATCCGCTCACAGCAGATGCCATCAACAGCAACCTGAATGCCCTGAAAGAAATGTTCCTCGATCATGTAGACATCGACAAGCAGAATATTTTCAGTCCGGACGGTACTATCCCCAAAGATACTATCTTCGAATATTGTCGTTTGTACGAGCAGCGCATCGAAAGCTTTGGCGGACTGGATGCCGTATTACTCGGCATTGGTCGTGTAGGTAACATCGGTTTCAATGAACCGGGTTCCCGTCTAAACTCCACTACCCGCCTCATTTTGCTGGACAATGACTCACGCAACGAGGCATCCAAAATGTTCGGAAGCATTGAAAGCACACCGATCAGCTCTATCACAATGGGTGTATCCACCATTCTGGCTGCCAAGAAAATCTTCTTGATGGCATGGGGTGATGATAAGGCCAAAATGGTAAAAGAGTGTGTAGAAGGTGCAGTAACAGATACTATTCCGGCATCTTACCTGCAAACGCACAATAATGCCCATGTAATTATCGACCTTTCTGCTGCCGGCAACCTGACACGCATTCACCGTCCGTGGTTAGTGACTTCATGTGAATGGAACGACAAACTGATCCGCAGTGCCATCGTATGGTTGTGCCAACTGACAGGAAAGCCTATCCTGAAACTTACCAATAAGGATTACAATGAAAACGGTTTAAGTGAATTGTTGGCTCTGTTCGGTTCTGCATATAATGTAAATATCAAAATATTCAACGATCTGCAACATACCATTACCGGCTGGCCGGGTGGCAAACCGAATGCAGACGATACTTATCGTCCCGAACGCGCAAAACCGTATCCGAAACGGGTCGTTGTATTCTCTCCGCATCCCGATGACGACGTTATCTCTATGGGAGGTACCATCCGTCGTCTGGTAGAGCAAAAGCATGATGTACACGTGGCTTACGAAACCTCCGGTAACATTGCCGTAGGTGACGAAGAAGTAATCCGTTTCCTGCACTTTATCAACGGTTTCAATCAAATCTTCAATAACAGCGAAGACAAAGTGATTACCGACAAGTATGCAGAGATCCGTAAGTTCCTGAAAGAGAAAAAAGACGGTGACATCGACACACGCGATATTCTTACCATTAAAGGTTTGATACGTCGTGGTGAAGCACGCACCGCCTGTACATACAATAACATCCCACTGGATCATTGTCATTTCCTTGATCTGCCGTTCTATGAAACCGGTCGTATTCAGAAAGGTCCGCTGACTGAAGCTGATGTGGAAATCGTACGTAACCTGTTGCGTGAAGTTAAACCTCACCAGATATTCGTTGCCGGCGACCTGGCCGACCCGCACGGCACACACCGTGTCTGCACCGATGCCGTATTTGCAGCTATCGACCTGGAAAAAGAAGAAGGTGCAAAATGGCTGAAAGACTGCCGCATCTGGATGTATCGCGGTGCATGGGCTGAATGGGAAATTGAGAACATTGAAATGGCAGTGCCTATCAGTCCTGAAGAACTCCGTGCCAAACGTAACTCTATCCTGAAACACCAGTCTCAGATGGAAAGTGCACCGTTCCTGGGCAACGATGAACGTCTGTTCTGGCAACGCAGCGAAGACCGCAACCGTGGTACTGCTGCATTGTATGACAGTCTTGGTCTGGCATCTTACGAAGCAATGGAGGCATTCGTAGAATATATTCCGTTGTAAATCAATAACAAAGAAATAAAGAGAAAAAGGTTGCAGTGATAAAACACTGCAACCTTTTTCCATTTAACATTCTCATCAGCCTCATTTTCGTGTGATTTCTATCTCACCAAGATTTTCTTCACTACCATGACTCATTCAACAGGTTATTTGGAGGATATGGCAACAGTTCCCTTATATTCGCCTTCGGGCAATTTGATTTTTCTCTTGTCCCCATTAAATGTCACCTCCATAAATGCTTCTGTCTGAGTTGGGTCCGAAGCATATACTTTCCACCCCTTCTTATAAGTATGCAGAATGAAAAGCCCTTTTTTATCACTTTCAAACTTTAGTTTACCGGACAAGGAAATACTTCCGGCTTCATACAATGCAAGTAAATATGTATCTTGATCCAGTTGGACAGCCTGACATTGACTAGTATTACTGATTATTTTGAATGAAGATAAATCAACGCGTTGTACTTGCTTAGGAGTGGTAGCCGGCAATATTATGTACTGATATGAATCATTTTGTGGAAGAATCCCATGATCTATATAGATAGTAAATACATCTTTTGTCTGCAATTCACTTTTAGGATATATCTTCATGATATCATTCCAGAAATTCGTACGATGTTCAGAAAACATACGCCCTTTACCTTCCAGTAAAATATATCCGGTCTGACGATGAAAGAAGCGCTGGGGATTCTCACAAGAAAAATTCAAATCCTTCACAACCTCCCACTTCCCTTTATGCAGATGTAGTAAATCATCTCTCAGCACAGCCTGCTCTACAGAAGTATTCACCTGATAACTGCTATCCGAACGAATGCCCGCTCCTAAACACAAGATATAATCCGGTGTAAAAATCCATGTTTTTCTAGCATAAAGCCCATCCCTTACTAAATCCATCGAGGTAAGACCAATAACGCCATCATTCACATTTCCTACGAACGAACCTTTATTTTGCTTTTCAAGCCATCCCATCACATGGACAGCCTTATCTTCTTGATAGCAAGTTACACCAGGCACTTTACGCCAATCCCAACAAGGAAATACATCCGTATACTCATCACCATCCACATAAGTATAGAGAGCACCGTCTGCCAGATAATACCCCTTTACATTATCAGTGCCCGACTCTGTACCAATCACCCTGTCCGATGCCATCCTCACAGATGCCATCCAAGTGGGACAACGATGGATTGTCATATCTGATTTCCAGAAATGATACTGCCCTAACAACGAAGTTGGAGTATTACCAAGGTTTTCATCAATCAAGAGCTGATAGGTATTACTGTCTTTACTATTCACCTGCGCCAACATATTGGCAGAGAACAAACTCGAAAAAGCTTTGTTTCGCTGTGCCTGCTTGTAAAGCTGTCTTCCGAGATTATTTACATCCATCTTGTTTTTCCACAGAATTCTCCGTACACCTTCATTAGTATAGTTAGTTATAATCTGAAAACGCTCCTCATCCAATGCCAACGAAGTGTCATCAAGAATATATGCCCAGAAACTCATAGTAGCCAAATAAGCTGCACCATAATTCCCGACCTGCTGTTGAGGTCCATGTTGATGAAAACTATAATCAACCTTAATTCCTTCTGATTTACCATAAGCCATCTTGATCTCATCGTTTATAGCATTCCTTGCTTTCCACACTAGTTGAAGGTCATTCAGCAACAAACCTTTCACCAACACATTGCCGGCTAACCAAACCTTATTTTGAGCTGTCATCCCTATCTTTGCCTGACTCATCACTTCTATAGCGTGTTTCTTTTCTTCCGTCGACAATTGATCTTCAAATAAGATAAACACAGCTCCCAGTACTTTAGGTATACCAATTTCATTATACCACCAATTGGCAGCTATCGGCTTCATTCGAAACCAATAGCCTATGGCTTTATGGATAGCCTCTGCAACCTCAGCCGATTTATAAAAATCATGCTCCGGATTACTATAAACTTTAGTCAGCTCAAGCACACGGGCTGCATGGATCCGCGGAAGCCAGCTGGCAGCCTTGCTATTAGTAAAATCAAGGTCACTCCAACTACCCTCCTCACTCAAGTCTGATAATAATTGACGAACGTACCCGACTTCTATCGGGCAACGTTCCATCAATTCTACAACCATCTGATCACCGACGATCTTTTCATGCGAAGTCTGACACATCAGCCGTATTAGCTGCTGTTCTGATTTGTTTTTATACAATATACTTTCTATATACTTCTGCCTGATGATGGATAAATCATCGGCTTTCAATCCCAAAGTAAAAATGAAAATGAAAAGTAAAAGTACAAAAACATAGCGTATCATATGTGATGCCATTTATTTCTCTATAAGTTCAAATTCTGTAACTTTCAAATTATCCGAACTGTTCCCGACAAAAAGTTTAAAGCTACCCGGCTCTGTTACGAACTGTCTATCTGCATTAAAGAACCCCAGTTCCTGTTCTGACAGAGTAAATTCAATCTTCCGGGTTTCTCCGGGTAACAATTCTATTTGCCGGATTCCACACAATTCAAGAACCGGACGGGTCACGGAACTGGCAACGTCCTGCAAATAAAGCTGGACGGTTTCTTTGCCCGTATACTTTCCCGTATTCTTAACAAAAGTAGTCACGACCACTGACTCTCCTGACCTATATTCTTTTTTTGATATCACAGGAGCAGCAATTTCAAAAGTTGTATAGCTCAAACCATATCCGAATGCATAGGCAGGTTTCACACTCTCATCCATATAACCGCTTACCCACGGATTGTTTGGTGTCCAAGCACGACCTGTACTTTTATGATTGTAATATATCGGACACTGACCTACATGACGGGGAAATGTCATTGGCAATTTACCAGACGGATTATAGCTACCAGTAAGCACATCTGCTATAGAATTACCAGCTTCCGTACCTAACCACCAAGTCACAAGAATGGCATCGGTATAAGGTTCCATATCGGAGAAAATCAACGGACGGCCACCCATAACCAAAGTTACAACAGGTTTCCCGGCCTTTTCCTTTATTTGTTTCACCATCAACTGCTGATTGGCATTGACACTAATATCAACTTTCGATTTCGCTTCTCCGGAATCTATGGCACGCTCTCCTACCGATACAATAAGCACATCATAACCAGAAAGATCCGGTAATGGTTTCAATTCATTCGTTTCCAAATCATAACCTTCTATATAGGTAACCTTAGCCTTGGAAAAAGCAGCTTTCAAACCATCAAAAACAGAAATCACCTCTTCTGCCTTGCCAATGGCAGACCAATTCCCCAGCATATCCTTATTAGCCTTATTCAAGGGACCGATTAAAGCTATATTACGTACGGTTGACGCAATAGGCAGAACATTCTGATTTTTCAGCAGGACGATTGAACCGGCTCCAGCTTCACGGGCTACTTTCCTGTGAACCGCATTCACTTTCTTGTCTCCGATTTCCTTCTCACGATAATTATAACGATAAGGGTCATCAAACAAGCCCAATTCGAATTTTACCGTTAAGATACGTTTTACAGCATCATCAATCAAAGTAATGTCTACAGCGCCCTCTTTCACTAAATCTACCAGATGCCTGGCATAAGTCATAGAATGCATATCCATGTCACAACCTGCAATAGCAGCCAGACGTCCTGCATCTTTATTGTCTTTTGCCATCCGGTGTTTGGCAATCTCACTAACAGAACCCCAGTCACTGACTACAAAGCCTGTGAATCCCCATTCTCCCTTCAAAACATCCCTTAAAAGAGGCTTATGGGCCGTTGCAGGAATACCGTTTATCTCATTAAAAGCATTCATAAAAGTGCCCACTCCGGCTTCTACTGCAGCCCGGAATGGTGGTAAATATACTTGTTGAAGTGTATGTTCCGAGATATCAGCTTCGGCATAATCTCTACCTGCTACCGCCGCTCCATAAGCAGCAAAATGCTTCGCACAAGCAAGCACAGTGTTTCTATCATTATAATTGGTACCCTGAAAACCTTCTACACGAGCCTTTGCCACCTGACTACCATACCAAGGGTCTTCACCAGCTCCTTCCATCGAACGCCCCCAACGGGCATCCCTGGAGATATCAACCATGGGAGCAAACGTCCAGTGAATCCCATGGGCAGAAGTCTCCGCCGCCGCCACACTGGCTGGTTTTTTTATCAATTCCAGATTAAAACTGGCAGCTTCAGCCATCGGTATCGGGAAAATAGTCCTCATCCCATGTACAACATCCAAACCAAAAATCAACGGAATCCTCAAACGGGACTGCATAGCCAAATCCTGATATTGCCTTGCACGCTCTACAGTCAATATATTAAAAATAGAACCTACCTCACCACGTTTGATTTCTTCCGTATGATTACGACTGTCAAGAGAAGGTCCGGTCAGAAGCTTATTATTGGAATACTGAATCATTTGCCCGACTTTTTCTTCCAAAGTCATAAGATTCAGTACAGAATCTACTTGATGGGTATAATCCTTCTTCCTTGTCTGAGCAGACAAGGAAGTTGCCATAATCCCTAGAATTATTGCACACAAAAGACTATTCTTTTTCATATTATCACTTATTATTATAGAATTCTTTCATCACATACCAAGCCTTTTTCCTGAATCCCTGATCAGAAATAAGCCCTTTCCGGTTCCAACCTTCCTGATTCGTAGGATGAAAACGATACGGAGAACGGAAATCAAATAGTATCCAAGGAGAAATACCAGCCAGATTTTCCACACGGCTGAACATCTCCAAATTATCTCTGAACAGCTTTTCCTGATATTCTTCGCTCCATGAACTTGTTAAAGTAGAATCTCCCGATTGCCCGTAAAGGGCTTCACCACCAAATTCAGAGAAAATCAACGGTTTACCGAGAGCCACATTCCAACGTACTTCCGAAGGATCTGACGGCCAGGCATGGTACCACCCCATATATTTATTAATCGACACCACATCCAACTCTTCGATAAAAGAATCATTCATTTCAAAAGCCTTCGTTTCAGGATTCAGCTTCGGCAGATCGAAAGCTGCTGTTATCAGACGAGTAGTATCCATCTCGTGACAGTGTTCGACAAGACTCTTCAGAAAAGCATTGCGGGCTTCGGAAGGAGCTGTTTCATTGGCAACTCCCCAGAAGGTCAAGGCACACCTGTTCCTGTCACGCATAACCATTTCCGTATACATTTTTTGCGCCTTCATACGCGTCTCGGCATTTTTAAAATCAATTCCTTGCCAAATAGGAATTTCTTCCCACAACATAATACCCATCTTTTCAGCTAGACGAACGATATATTCATTTTGTGGATAATGCGCTAGACGCACTAAATTAGCACCCAACTCCTTTGCTTCAGAAAGTAATGCTACAGCATCCTGCTCTGAAAATGCTCTTCCCTGGCGTTGCGCTATCTCTTCATGGAAACTGATTCCTTTCATAAAGACCGGAGTATCATTCAAATAAATCTTCGTCCCTTTCACACTAAGATTACGAAAACCTATATTCTCTTTCACATGGTCCGTTGCAGTGGAAACTGTGACTTGGTAAAGTTTAGGTTTTTGGGGCGACCAACGTTCCAGTTTCTTAGCACAGAAAGATATTTTCGCCATTCCTTGTCCGTCAGTCTGCACTTCAGATGCGATTTTCAGTTCAGGAATTTCAATTCTCACTTTCTGGCCCGCTTTCTGCTCTGACAGTTGTAAGGTTGCATGAATATAATCTGGCTTGTATTTATCCAGTTGTATAAAGTAATTGCTGATATATACTTTAGGAGTACGTACTAACATCACATCACGCGTTATGCCGCCATAATTCCACCAGTCAAATGACAGCGCAGGAATTGCATCTACCGTCCGAGTATTATTCACTTCCACAGCCAGAAAGTTTTCTCCTGCTTTTACCAAATCAGTGATATTGAACTGAAACGGCGTAAATCCACCTTCATGACTACCTATCTCTTTTCCATTCAGATAGACCCGGCAACGGTAACTCACAGCTCCAAAGTAGAGAAACAGGTTCTCATCCTGATTTTTACTCACCTCAAATTTACGGGCATACCACACCGTACCTTCATAATATTTAAGTTCTGGAAGCTGCGAATTCCAGTCGGAAGGCACATTCAAACGTAGCCCTCCTTCGAACTCATACTCTTTAAAATCAGCCTTATTTCTTAAAGGTCTGTTCTTATAGATAGAGGTTCGCCGACCTTGCTGATAAGGATCAATAATAGCATTCCACTTCCCATTCAAAAAAGTGTATTGTCTACCATATACATTCGTCAGTAACTCCTGAGCACCAACGTACTGGCCATTACAGATCGTTATCAGAAATAAAATCCAACCTAAAAATTTCTCCTTCATAAGTATTTCTCTATTACTTTTTATAAATTTTCATTGCACATCCGCCCCCTTCTGCCAAATTCACCGTTAGCTTACGATTTTGGGGAACAAAGATAACAGACTTCCGATAATCAGAAGCTATCTTATCTGCATTTATACCATCTTTATAAAGTTCAATTGTCCATTCCCCTTCACCCAGAAATGAAAAATCAAATTCCATTGTACGCTTTTTCCAATTAGTCAGCGCTCCCACATACCAAACATCTCCTTTACGACGAGCCATTGAGATATATTCTCCTATTTTTCCATTCAAGGCTTTTGTTTCATCCCATACTGTCGGAATATCTGAAATATAAGAGGTACACTCAGATTCACGTTCATAGAGAACAGGACTATCACACAACATGGATAGCGGAGCTTCGAATATTACATATTCAGCCAGCTGGCGGCAACGAGTTCCCATACTCATAGGTTCTTCATTAACAGCGCGAAAATTACGTTTATTGCCATTTTTCATTGCACCCTGGGTATAATCTACAGGTCCCGCTATCATACGAATAAAAGGCATAGTCACATCATAGGTAACCTGATCCACCTTCTCACTGCCAGAGAACTTCAACTGCTCCAAGCCATGTACGCCTTCAAAATTAATTACATTCGGATAAGTACGATTCATTCCTGTCGGTTTATAAGTGCCATGATAATCTAACATTAAATGGTATTTTGCAGCTATCTCAGCCCCACGATAGTGAAAATCAACCATTGCCTGATCGTCACGGTCCATGAAGTCTACCTTGAAGCCCTTAATGCCCAATTCTGAATAATGCTTGCAGATTCTTTCCAAATCACGTTCAAAAGCATAGTAACCGGCCCACAAGATCAGCCCTACATGTTTAGAATCAGCATAAGCAACCAACTCTTTCAAATCTATTTCCGGCACAACCTGAAATAAATCAGCTTTTAAATTTACAGCCCAACCCTCATCCAAAATCACGTACTCAATACCATGCTTAGAAGCAAAATCAATATATGCTTTATAGGTAACATTGTTCACGCCAGCTTTGAAATCCACACCGGACAACCCACAACTGTTCCACCATTCCCAAGCCACCTTTCCAGGCTTAATCCATGACGTATCTTCTAAGCGAGAAGGAGCTGCCAGTTTATAAACCATGTCATTATCAAGGAGTTCTTTATCATCAGAAGATACAATAGCAATGCGCCAGGGAAAACTTCGTCTGCCGGAACACTTCGCAATATAATCTTCTCTTGCAATAACCAGCTTTTGCAATTTGTTATGCCCACCTTGTACCATTTCTTTCGGATACGGAGCAAAAACACCTTTCAAAGAATTAGACTGATTCGCATTGCGAACAAACATGCCGGGATAACTCTCCACGTCTGATTCTGCAATACAAAGCTTCTTTCCATCTTTCAATTCCACAACAACCGGAGTAAAAGCCAATTGATTAGTACCCATTTCACTTAGATTGACATGTGTATATACATTCTCAAAAGAATTGAAGAACTGGGCTTCTACCTTTTTATTCTTTCCTCCTCTCACATAAGGAATATACGTCATATAATCATCGTCAAAATTAAATGTAGCTTCTTCAGCTATTACATTAAAAGGTTTATTCTCCGTAACGATGAAGCGATATGCAACTCCTTCATCATAGGCTCTGAATTCTAATTGGAATCCGTCCCTGAAAGTAAGAGACAGCTCATTACAACGATTTCTTATCTCACTCCGTTTGTAGATGGCAGTAGTGATATTCTCATCAACCACACGCCTACGTACATTCTTGACTTTAGACTTCACGCCTAATATTTTATTATTGCTTAATGACATAGAAATAGGCGAAGAGACAATAATCGCAGTATTTTCATGTTTTAAGGAATAACAAATTTTATCACCGGCTTCGATACTTAATTCAAGCTTACCATTCGGTGACTTTAACTGATATTGTTTCTGAGCTATACTAAAACTCAGGAATGCACTCAGAAATGTAAGTGTCAGACAAAATCTTCTCATAAATCTATTTATTGGTTTTAAGTGATATTTTGATTAATATTAAATTAAATAATACGTCACAAATATAGACATTTACTGAAATCAGGTTTGTGTTTATGTATGAAATCATCGGGAACGTTTGCAAATTCAATATTACATTAAAAAGCTATATATAAGATATTTATCTAAAATATGAAATACGAAATCGTTTCCAATAATTTCATCTGTATACCTATTGTATATGTTATAGTATTCACTTATTTTCGCACAAAAACAATTCACTATGAAACATTTATTATTTATTTTTCTATTTGTTTCTTTAAGCGTACAAGCTAAAGTTACATTACCAGCCATCTATTCTGATGGAATGGTACTACAAAGGAACCAACCTATTCGTATATGGGGGC